>Ga0182024_10000227_pt1 | contig 137600 bp, 129 predicted proteins | sample P32metaG_FD_120480 | JGI IMG/M metagenome (GOLD analysis project Ga0182024, IMG submission 120480) | Permafrost microbial communities from Stordalen Mire, Sweden - P3-2 metaG (Illumina Assembly) | ecosystem: Environmental > Terrestrial > Soil > Wetlands > Permafrost | place: Sweden: Stordalen... | reverse complement strand
GGCCTCAACGACGTGTGTGACGCGCTGCGACTTCACTCCGGTCCGCTGTCGGCGGTGCGCGGAGCCACGCCGCCGCCCAAGAACACCCTCTCGCACGCCAACCGCACGCGCGATCCGCAACTGACCGGATGGTAAAATGGAGAAAGGGCGGTGGCGAAACGAATACAGAAACGGATGCGATTTGCGATGCGGGGGGGGGCGATGAAAAAAACAAGCGCGAGCGAAGCGAGTTCAATGGGGCAAAAAACCAAGCATGAGGCGACAGCCGAATTCCGAAAATAAAAATGCCGCTTAATTAAAGCGGCATTTCAAAAATGGGGAAGAATCGGGTTCCGCCCCAAATGTGAACTTCAACAAACTGTTTTATCAGGCGACACGCCAGTGGTCAGGATTGCCCTTATCAGTGTTTCTCACGCGGGCAGTGAGCGGACTATGGCCTAGCGATTTTGCGGCAGAAACAGCTTCGTGCTGCGTGGGGTAGTTGGTGTATGTGACGCGCACTCCGTGCGCGTATTCCAAAACATAGTGTGTGATAGCAGTGCCCTCTGGGCGACCCTTCGGCTCTGGTTCGACGTAAACATTTGCCATAATAAGTGTTTTTTAATTGTTTTTATTGGTCGCAAATTTTTACGCTAAATAAAAAAGGGCGTCAAGCGCGCTTTTCGTCGCCTGAATCCGTCGGGCGGATCAAGCGAGCGAGCACGGCATTCCGATTGGAGCTTGCGGAAAGAGAAATGACGTGGTGGCTCGCCCGCCCGTCGTCGGCGCAGTCTGGGGATGTTTCGAGACGTGAGGGCGTGTCCAGCCGAAGGGGGTTCGGGGGCGTAGGCGGACATCCCCGAACGGCGCAGAAAGCTCACCAGTCTGCGCCGGGTGTTGTGCCATGCTGTCTCAACCCATTTTGGGGGCAAGGGAGCATCGCTCCCGCCGCCTACTCGTCCAAACCCGTAACCCGTGTTAAACTCGTTTTAAGGACAAATCTGTCCTTTACGCTTAAAACCCGTCCGGCGCTGAACTCGTGTTCGCGTGAGCGATGAGGGAGGTTTTCGGCGAGCGCGGCAGTGATGTGAGTTGCCGCGCGATGCCGTTGAAAACCGACCGTATTCGGGGGTGGAGCCTAACGGCGAAACCAACGAAAACACCAGTGAACAAAGGACGGTTGGACACAGCACCCTATCCCCACCGTGGGGACAGGGGTGGGGATACCCTAAAATGAGCCGCTACGAGGCTATTGTCCTTGAAAGAAAGTTCGAGCGGCAGTATAAAGATGCACCATTTTGGTTCGGGCGCTTGGCGCAGTGGTAGCGCTGCTCCTTTACACGGAGAAGGTCGGGGGTTCGAATCCCTCAGTGCCCACCATTTTCCAGAATCAAGGTGCCGTCGCGGCGCAGCTTCAGCTTCCGTCCGCGCCATTCCACCGAGTTGCCGGCAAAGGCGGACAGCCAGACGGTCGCGGTCAACCCATCCTTCACCAGCACCAGCCACGCGGGCGAAACCAGTTTCCGCCCCGGCGTGAACCGGCGCTGCAAACTTTGCGCGATGACGATTCGAACGAGTAAAAAAGCCATCGCCACCAGCGGCGCAAAGAAATTTTTGGGCGCGGCAGACGAAACGGCCAGCCACAGCAGCGGCCAGAGCGAGGCGTTGGACAGGATGCTGAAAAAATATGGCAAAGGCTGGCAGACGCGGATGGTGCGCGCCCAGCGGAGCTGATGTTTCCAGACCTGCCGCCAGTTCGTCGGCGCATCCCAGCATTCCACGACGACGGGACAAAGCGCGATGGCATGGCCTTTTTTTGCAATGCGGTTGCCGAGCTGGAAATCGTCGGCGAGGCAGTCGGCGAGCGCGGCGAAACCGCCAATTTCCGCGAGCGCCGACCGGCGCAGGAGAATCGCGGCGCCGAGCGCAAAATCAAGCGGCTTGAGCGTGGCGGACTGCAGCACCTGGCTCCAGAAATCGGCGTTGACAGCGATGGCTTCCCAGCGCATCGCCGTCGTGGTCGGATTGGCGAGCCGGTAAAAGCAGTTCACGAGCGCGGTTTTTTCATCGCGCAGCGGCGCGACGAAGCTGGCGAGAAAATCCGCCGGCACGCGCACATCGGCATCGCAGGTGAGAATCAAATCATGCTGCGCGAGGTCTTCGAGCTGGACGAGCTTGGCGACCTTGGCGTTGGTGCCGCCCAAAGCTTTGCAGACGACGAGCCGGGCGTTGGCGGCGGGATTTTCGGCCAGCACGGAGCGGACGGTTTCAACGGCCGGATCTTTTTCGTCGGTGACACCGAAGAGAATCTCCACCGGGCCGCTGTAATTTTGTGTGAGCCAGCTTTGCAGCGACTCGCGCGTGGTCGCGTCGCAGCCCTTGAGCGGCTTGAGAATGGAGATCGCCGGCGCAAAGTTTTCCACGGCGATTTTTTGGTGCAGCGGAAACCGGCGGGCGGCGAGCCATTGCCAGAGCGCGAGGGCAAAACTTAGCGCGGCGAGCGCGCCGAGGATGACGTTCAGAAAATTCACCGCGTGAAGGAGACAAAATTCCCCGCGTTTTAGCCAGCCGATTTGACGTCGGGATGCTCGTCAATGACCAGCACGCCGTGCGGCGGCAGGTCGTAGTTGCCGATGATGTTCTGGCCGGTGAGGAAGTCGTGCATCGGCTTGTAGAACTGGACGCGGACCGGGGAGGCCTGGTGGTTGAGCAGAAAATAAACGCGCGAGCCTTCCTTTTCGCGCATCGAAACCTCGATGTTTTCCGGCACCTTCAAGAGCGGGCGCATGCCGGTCATCTGGCGCAGCCACGCGACGAGGTCGTGGTAAAAATGCTGGTGGCTCTGGGTGCCGATGTAAATGGCCTTGCCAAGACCGAAGGCGTTCATCGTGATGGCGGGCTTGCCGGCATAAAAATCCTTGCCGAAGGTCGCGAGAATCTGGCAGCCCTTGGGTTCGATGAGGTCGCACCAGATGCGGGCCGGGTGCATGTGGCTGGTCTGGAAAGCGCCTTTGAACGTCAGCAGATTGTCCTCGGCGGGCGGCAGCGTGTCGAACTCCAGCACTTCAAGGCCGAATAAATCTGTCAGGTCATGCGGGTAGCCGTCGTCGGGGGCGATGTTGCTTTCATTTACCAGCCCGGTGTTGAAGGAGCTGATGAGCGTGCCGCCGTTCTGGACAAAAAGTTTCAACCGGTCCGCCTCGTTGCCGGACAGCAGGTGCAGCGACGGCGCGAAGACGATTTTGTATTTCGACAAATCTTCGTTGGGCCGCGCGAAATCCACCAGGATGTTCCGGTCGTGCAGCGAATTATAAATTAGCTGGATGTGGTCGCGCAGGTTGAACAGCTTGCTCGGCTGGTTCGGCTGCGACAACACCCATTCGTTGTCGTGGGAATAAAGGATGCAGACGTCGGCGGAAACCTGGGTGTCCTTGAGTGCCGGCGCGAGCAGCTTTAGCTCCTCGCCGATCTGGGCAATCTCGTCGAACACCCGGCGGCTGCCGGCGAGGTTGTGCGGCAGGACGGCGCCGTGAAATTTCTCCGTGCCGGTGCGCGGCTGACGCCAGCGGAAAAATAAAATCGCGTTCGCGCCGCGTGAGATCAGCTGGTAGGTGAACATCCGCAGCACGCCAGGGCGCACGAGCGAATTGACGTCCTGCCAGCTCACGTTGCCGGCCTTCTGCTCCATGACCCAGAAGCCGCTGTCACCGTCCGGTGTTCGGATGCCGGTTTTTTTGAGCGACCGGAGCATGTCAATTTCGCAGGCAATCTCAGCCGGCTTGGACTTGATGGCCGCCGTGCTTTCGATGGAGACGAAGTCGAGTTCCGCCGCGAGGTCAAAATGGTCGAAACGATGGCGCAGCGCGCGGAGATTCGTGGTCACCGGCCGGTCGGGCGTGATTTCGCGCAGCACATCGGCCTGCATCTTGACGAACTGGACGATGGTGTCGCTGCAAAAACGGTTCCAGTTCAGAACCAGCGCGGGATTGTGGAGGGTCGGCGCGGCCATCGGCATCGGCACCTGGCTCCAGGTGGATACGACCTGCCCCCAGTGGCGCAGGCCGAGGAGTTCGTTCAGGCGCTCGATGGTTTCGAATTTGGCCTCGAGCCACAGATGCCAGTCGCGGCGCGTGTCCTCGTTGAAGGAGGATTCGGTGAAATGGCCGCCGAGGCTGTTGTCAATCTGCCACGCGACCAGTTGCGGATGATCGCCGAGCGCGCGGGCCATGTGTTCGACGACGCGTTTGGAATGGCTCCAATAGACGTCGCTGTTCAGGCAGACGGCGCGGCGGGTGCCGGCGTTTTTGACCCGGCCGGATTCGTCCACGGGCAGAATCTCCGGATGTTTTTGCGCGAGCCAGACCGGCGGCGCGGCGGTGGGCGTGCCGAGAATGACCTGGATGCCTTTTTCGCCCATCACGTCCATCACGCGCTTGAGCCAGTCGAAATTGAATTTGCCGTCCTCGGTTTCGCAGAGTCCCCAGGAAAATTCGCCGATGCGGACGATGTTGAAGCCGGCGGCGGCCATGAGCTCGGCGTCGCGCGGCCATTGCGCCTCGGGATTTTCAGGCGTGCCACCAAATGGGAAAATCCATTGTTCCGGATAGTAATCAACGCCGAAATACATAAAATATTTTTCCTCGGGCTTGATTCGACACTAAAAGCAAACCGCCGCGCTGGCAATATAAATCGCGCAGCGCGGCGGGAAAGTTTTTCAGGCGGTGTTTACTTGCCGAACAGGCCGCCGAGGCTCTTGCCCAGCTTGCCGGCTTCGCCGCCCAGCGCCTTGCCGGCGTCACCGGCGGAACTGACGACGGCCTTGACGGTGGCCGCGGTAATTTCACCCAGAACTTTCTTGATCAGATCCGACGCCGTGATGCCGTCGGGACCGGTTCCCAAATCAGTGAGGTGGATGTCTGGCAGGGGCAGCGTGGCACCGTTGAAATGCACCTTCGCGCCGCTGATGAGGAAATCGTCCACCTCGAGTTTTTTGGCCGGCTTGGGCGCGCCGGCCGGGGTGGGTGCGTTGGTGCCGGTGGTTTTGGCGACCGGCGTGCCGGTGAAGGCGTTCACGTTGTCCATGATTTTTTTGAGGTTGTTCGCGCCGAACGGATTTCCTTCAAAGGTGATTTCCGGCGAGCGCACCTCAATGGACTTGATGACGATCTTGCCGGACAGCACCGAAAACGGCGCGACGCTGACGGCGGTTTTGCCGACGCTGATGGCGCTGGGCGATTTGTAACCGTCCGGATTGCCGAGCACCAGGTCGTTCACGCCGGCGGAACCGGTGAGGATGCCGACCTGCACGGAGCTGACGGTGAGGGTGGTTTGCGTGACCTTGGGGCTGATGGTTTCCATGCCCGCCTTCACGACGGTGCCGAGGAAGAATCCGACGATAATCACCACGACCGCGATGACCACGACCAGGCCGATGCCAGTGCCGAGAAGAATTTTCTTTTTCATATAATTGGGAAATTGCCACCGGCGCGGTGCCTTGGAAAGAAAAATTCCGCCGCCTCAAGCCTTGATCATCTTGCGAACCGTTTCCACCAAGGTGCCCACGTCATAAGGCTTGGCGACGAACAGGTCCGGCTTCACCGGCGCGTCGGTGAACACTTCGCCGTCCACCGTGCCGCTGATGAGGATGGTTTTTTGCTTCGGGTTCAGCCGGCGGCATTCGCGGATCAGGTCCATGCCGCTCATGCGCCCCATCGCGTAATCCGTCAGCACCACCGCCGGGGCGGCGGCGGAAAATTCCTTCAGCGCCTTTTCGGGATCGGTGAAGGTGACCACCTTGCAGCCGAGCGGGGCGAGGATGGTTTCGGCCAGTTCAAGCAGCAGCACTTCGTCATCCACCACAAAAACCGTGGGAATCGTCGCCGCTTTGCTTTGGAATAAAGCCATGGGAACAGTGCAATTTAGCGCAACAAACTACCACCCCGGCGTCGCCGTCCGCAAGCGCCAAGATTCCGCCTTGGACAAAACAAAAAATCGTTGCTTCCGGCTGGCGACCAGCCTACTCTCTCGTTCCGGCAAAGTAAATTTGTCGCCAAACGAGGAACAGCTGTCATGAAAAAAAAACCAGCGTCCGTGCCGGAACCCCCAAAAGCCAGCGCCGCCAAAGCTGGTCACACCAGCAAAACTGATGTAGAACGGGCTGTTGCATCCAACAAAAGCTCCGCTACTGACAAACCCGCCCCGCGCAAACCGCTGTTCGACACCGCCGTTGATTCGGTGAAAAAAATGCTCAAGTCCAAGGGCGCCGCCAAAAAATCCGCCGGCGAGGAACCGAAAATTGAAGTCGAGGCGCCGACCGTGGTCCGCCGCAGCTACATGCGCCGCAAAAAAGAGGAGCTGCTCGACGTGCCGCCCATCCTGCTGGAAGGCGACACGCCCACCGAATCGCCGGTCAGCGGCCCGGGCGAAAAATTTTCCCTCGGGGCCACGCCGCCCGCGCAAAGTTTTTCCGGCGGCGAACTGCCCGAAAGCTACGGCACCAAAAAATTGTTCCTCACCGCGCGCGACCCGCACTGGCTTTATGCGCATTGGGATTTGACCCGCGAGCAGCAGAACGCCTTCAACCACGAGTCCACCGACGGCCATCTCATCCTCCGCATTTTCGCCGGCAAGATCGAAGGTCATCCGGTTTACGAAATTCACGTCCACCCGGAATCGCGCCATTGGTTCGCGCACGTCGAGCGCGCCGGCAATTCCTACGCCGCCGAACTTGGTTATTATTCCGGCCTAGGTAAATGGATGCGTGTCGCCGTTTCCAGCGGCACGGTCACGCCGCCCGACGCCGCCGCCAAGGAGGACGCCGCTGAATTCGCCACCATCCCGTTTGAATTTCCCTTCGCCCGCCTGATGCAGATCATCGAGGACGCCGTGCGCGACAACATCCCGCTCGCGCAGGCCATCGAGGAATTGCGCCGTGCCGGTCATCCTGATCTGCCGCGCTATGCGCACTCGATCCATTCGCCCGTGGTTTCGCCCGGCCCGTCGCGGCACTGGACGCCGGAGCAGGAAAAGGCGCTGGCCAAAATCATCAGCATTGACGAGACCCGCCGCGTTTGGATGGGCTCGCTCGAAATCACCGAACTCATCCGCCGCCGGCTTGCGCACGAAGGCAACACGACCTCGCCGGTGACGGCCTTCGGTATTTCCAGCCCCGGAATTTCTTCCAGTCCCACCAGCCCGTTTGGCGGCGCGGCCAAGGCCAAGGGTTTTTGGTTCAACGTCAATGCCGAGCTGATCATTTACGGCGCGACGGAACCAGATGCGAAAGTCACGCTCGGCGGCCACGAAATCAAACTGCGTTCCGACGGCACGTTCAGCTTCCGCTTCGCTTTGCCGGACGGCAATTATGATCTGCCGGCCGTCGCCGTTTCCGCTGACGGCACGGACGGACGCGCGGCGGAATTGAAATTTGTCCGCGAGACGCAATATCTCGGTGATGTCGGCGCGACACCGCAGGATCCGTCGCTCAAGCCGCCGTTGCCGGACAGCCTTTGAATTCCATGGACTCGCCCGAACGCGGAGCCTTGATGCTGGTCCGGTTCGTTGCCGCCGCGCTCATCGGCTGGACGGTGGTCGAACTGGTTTTGTATTGGGTCATCTGCAATCACAAAAATGTGCCGGTGGAAATTTTTCCGTGCGTCGTGAAATCCCTGCCGTTCCTCGCCGGCGTGGTGGCGCTGATCAAATCCAAGGCGCTTGCGGAATGGCTTTCGGACAAGCTCGACTTGTAATAAAATCATCAGGGTATGCCCGGCTATCTTTCCATCGTCCTCCACGCGCACCTGCCGTTTGTGCGGCATCCAGAGCATGAAAAATTTCTGGAAGAAAGCTGGCTGTTCGAGGCCGTCACCGAGACTTACCTGCCGCTGGTTCAAATGATTCAAGGCTGGCGGCGCGACGAATTGCCGGCGCGGTTCACGCTTTCGCTCTCGCCCACGCTGTGCTCGATGCTGCTCGACCCGCTGCTGTGCAGCCGCTACGCGCGGCATCTCGACGGCCTGATTGACCTCGCGGAAAAAGAAATCCACCGCACGCACTGGGACCGCGCCTACCGCGATCTCGCCTGGATGTATCACCACAAATTTTGCCAGGCGCGCGAGACATGGCGGCATTACGATGGAAATCTGATTTCCGCCTTCCGCCAGTTTCAGGACGAGCACCTGCTTGAAATCATCACCACCGCCGCGACCCACGGATTGCTGCCGCTCATGGCCGTTCATCCGCCGAGCATTCGTGCGCAAATCCTAACGGCGCGCGACCACTATCACCGTTGCTTCGGGCGCGACCCGCGCGGCATCTGGCTGCCCGAATGCGCCTACGCCGATGGCGTCGAAAAATATTTGCAGGAGGCGAACATCCGCTGGTTCATCCTCGACACGCACGGCATTTTGCACGCCAAGCCGCGCCCGCGCTTCGGCACGTTCGCGCCGATTTTTACGCCCAACGGCGTGGCCGCCTTCGGCCGCGACTTCGATTCCTCGCGACAGGTCTGGAGCAAGCACGAAGGCTATCCCGGCGATCCGCGCTACCGCGATTTCTACCGCGACATTGGTTTCGACCTCGACTTTGATTACGTGCGGCCGCACCTGCCGTCGCCGGAGAATCGCGGGTTCACCGGCATGAAATATTTCCGCATCACCGGCGGCGCGGGCGAGAAGCAGGTATATCAGCGCGACCATGCGCTCGCGGCGGCGAGCGAGCACGCTCGGCATTTTCTCAATGAACGCCTAGCGCAGGCGCGTCAGGTCGCGCCGCTGCTGGACCGGCCGCCGATCATCGTCGCGCCGTATGACGCCGAGCTGTTTGGCCACTGGTGGTATGAAGGGCCGGAGTTTCTGGATTTTCTCGCGCGCAAGCTGTGCCATGAGCAGAAGGAAATTTCCCTGCTCACGCCCGGCGAATATCTGCAGCGCCACCCAACCAACCAGATTGCCACGCCCGGCGCGTCGAGCTGGGGCGAGGAAGGCTACTGGCGCGTGTGGCTCAACGAGTCGAACGAGTGGATTTATCCGCACCTGCAAATCGCCCAGGAACGCATGACCGGGCTGGCAGAGCAGTTTCCCGACGCCACCGGCCTGCAAGCGCGCGCGTTGCGGCAGGCCGCGCGCGAACTGCTGCTCGCGCAGGCAAGCGACTGGCCGTTCATTTTGCGCGCCGGGACGAGCCCCGACTATGCGCGCCGCCGCGTGAAGGATCATCTGCTCCGCTTCATCGCGCTGCACGAGCAGCTCACGCTGACGCACGTGGACGAAAAATGGCTCCGCGAAGTCGAGTCCCGTGACAATCTATTCCCCGACGTGGACTGGAACTACTGGAAGTAAAACCACCGGGCACCACGCCGTTTCACTTTTCCAATTTTTCCGGCGGATGATGAAAATTTAATTTCATGCCGAAGTTGCCCCGCTCGCGCCAGCCGAAATATAATTCCAGGTGCCGGTTTTTATAGTCCACGAACGGCAGAAACACGATCCGCCGCCGCGTCACCGCAAAATTCCAGCCGCCGTGCGGATTGCCGACCAGCGTGGGATACCGGCCGCTGCGGACGGTCGGCTTGTCCGCCACGCCGATGACATAATAACTCAGGTTGGTGAACGGATTGCGGAAATACCATTTGACCTTGCGCATCGAGTTGGTGGGTTCATACCAAGACGGCGGGGTGGGTTCTTCCAGATTTCCGAACCACCAGACCGGATTGATTTTATTATACCAATGAATGGGCGGCTCGTTAGTCTTGGGCAGCATGACCACACTGTGCCATTTGGGTTTGGGCGTCAGGTCGCATTGATTGGTTGAAGTGACCGGACAGACGCCGCCGCAGATATTCCGCTCGATTCCTTCCCGATGTCCGGTTCGCGAGTGGTCGGTGGCACGCGCCGTCATCACCGTCAGCCCCAGGGCCAGCGTGGCCATCCAGCGGAGGATGCGGGTTGTCGTCTTCATGTTCATCAATCTAACCGGGTCAATCGCCGGCAACGTAATTGATATTTCCGCCCAAGCCATTGAAATTATCGATGCATTCGTCCGGTGGCCTGGCAACGCGGATGGAAATCAGGCCGGTATTTTTTTGTTCCCGCGTATCCGATTCAGTTGATCAGTGGTTAGCCGAAAGAGTGAAGAAAATAAATTGCCTTGTCGCCCACGCTTGCCCAGATTGTTTGAATGCAACACAAATTCGCCTTCCGGCTGCTCGCGGTGGCCGCCGCCGTTTTTGCCCTGAACCTGCGCGCCGCCGACACCGGCGCGGCCACCGCCGCATCGCCGCGCGAACATCTCTCGCTGGACGCCAACTGGAAATTTCATCTCGGCGACGACTGGCCGAACGCGCTGCACCTCGACAAAGCCGGTGCGAGCACTGGCCCGGCGGCGGAACGGTTCAACGACAGCGCGTGGCGCTCGCTCGACCTGCCGCATGACTGGGCGATTGAACTGCCGTTCGACCGCAACGCCGACACGAGCCACGGTTTCAAGCCGGTCGGGCCGGATTTCCCAAAAAACAGCATCGGCTGGTATCGCCGGACGTTTGAGCTGCCGGCGGAAGATTCCGGCAAGCGCATCTGGCTGACCTTTGACGGCGTGTTCCGCGACACGACGGTGTGGGTGAACGGCTGGCTGGTGACGCGGCACGAGGGCGGCTATTATCCGTTCCGCGAGGACATCACGGACATCGCGCATTTCGGCGGCAAGAACGTGGTGACGGTGAAGGTGGACGCGAGCAAGTTCGAAGGCTGGTTTTACGAGGGCGCGGGCATTTACCGGCACGTGTGGCTGGACAAGACCGCGCCGGTGGCCATCGCGCCGGACGGGATATTTGTTTATTCAAAATTCAAAAACAACATGCCGGAAGGTGACGCAGAAATTTATGTTGAAACGAAATTATTAAACGCTGGAACCGCAACAAAAGGTTCAGCATTGGAATATGAAGTTCTTGATCCCGAAGGAAAATCTTTGGTGAAAGTTGATTCGGAAACAGCGGTAATCGAACAAGGTCAAACTGAACACAAAGATTTGGTTTTAACTACGGGTCAATATTCTCTCTGGTCGCCCGAAAACCCAAAGCTTTACAAGCTGATCACCACAATTGTGGCCGATGGCAAAATTGTTGACCGCAAGGAAACCGAGTTTGGCATCCGCACTGTTGCATTTGATCCGACGAACGGCTTTTTGCTGAACGGCCAGCATTATGAGTTGAAAGGCACCTGCAACCATCAGGACATGGCCGGCGTCGGCGCGGCGCTGCCGGATGCGCTCCAGTATTTCCGCATCGCGAAGTTGAAGGAATTCGGCTGCAACGCGCTGCGCACCTCGCACAATCCGCCCACGCCGGAACTGCTCGACGCCTGTGACCACCTCGGCATGATCGTGATGGACGAGAGCCGGCTGCTTGGCAGTGACAAGGAAAATCTGCAAAAGTGGGATGACCAGATCCGCCGCGACCGGAACCGCGCCTGCGTCGGCCTCTGGAGCGTGGCGAACGAGGAGTTTTCCGTGCAGTCCACGCCGCAGGGCGGCAACGTGGCGCGCACGATGCAGAATTATGTGAAGTCGCTCGACCCGACGCGTCCGGTGACCTACGCCGCGCCGCAGGGCGACACATTTGACGGCATCAACGGCGTCATCGAGGTGCGCGGCTGGAATTATCACGTCGGGCAGGACATGGATAATTATCACGCCGAGCATCCCGACCAGCCGGAAGTCGGCACGGAACAGGCCAGCACGGTGAGCACGCGCGGCATCTACGCCAACGACAAGGCGCGCGGCTACGTCAGCGCCTACGACGACAACGCGCCGAGCTGGGCGACGACCACCGAGCGTTGGTGGAGCTATTTCGCCGACCGGCCGTGGTTGAGCGGCGGCTTCGTTTGGACTGGCTTTGATTATCGCGGCGAGCCGACGCCGTATTCGTGGCCGTGCATCAATTCGCATTTCGGCATCCTCGACACCTGCGGTTTTCCGAAGGATAATTTTTATTACTACCAATCATGGTGGACGACGAACATAGTTCTCCATCTGCTGCCGCACTGGAACTGGCCGGGCAAGGAAGGCCAGGAAATTCGCGTGGATGCGTTGAGCAACTGCAAGCAGGTGGAATTGTTCCTCAATGGCGAATCGCTTGGCAAACAGGCAATGAAACCAAATTCCAAGCTGTCATGGCAGGTGAAATACGCGCCGGGCACCTTGAGTGCGAAAGGTTTTGACGACGCCGGCAATGTCATCGCCGAGACGAAGGTGGAAACGACCGGCGACCCAGCGGCCGTGCAACTGACGCCCAACCGCGCAATCATCAACGCCGATGGCGAGGACGTGAGCGTGGTCACGGTTTCGGTCACGGACGCGCAGGGCCGCGTGGTGCCGGTGGCGGGAAATAAAATTAATTTCGATCTGGCTGGCGCCGGAAAAATTCTCGGCGTCGGCAACGGCGACCCGAGCTGCCACGAGCCGGACACATTCATCGGCCAGCCGCCGGTGAAAGCCATTCCGGTCAACGACTGGCGCTGGCAGCTCGCGACCCTGCCGGGCCGGGGCGGACTTGCTCCGGAATACGCGCCGGACTTCGACGACTCGGCTTGGAACACCATCAAGCCCAAGACCGACGGTGACACGGGCGACATGTTTTTGAACGAGGGGCAGTCGGCCATTTACCGCACACATATCAATCTGACCGAGGCGGACCTCGCGAATCCCGGCGTGCAAATCCGCTTCACCTGCATTGACGACCACGGCTGGGTTTACGTCAACAACCAGCGCGTCGGCGTGTCCACCGACTGGGAATCACAGCCGGTTTTTGACATCAAAAACCATTTGCACGCCGGTGACAACGTCATCGCCGTGGGCGTGCGGAACGAGTCCGGCATGGGCGGCCTCAATCCCGACGTGGACGTGGAATTGGTGGGGAAACCTGTCTCGGTCGGCTGGTCGCGCAGCGTGTTCAACGGCCTCGCGCAGGTGCTTGTGCAATCCACCAAGGACGCCGGCGAAATCAAGCTGACCGCCAGCGGGGACGGATTGCAATCCGCGACGGCCACCATCACGACCCAGACGAGCGCCGGGCGGCCGAGCGTGCCGTAAGTTCCGGCGGGGAATTAAATGATGGCATCCAACGCGTCGCTTTCGCAGGCGGCGTATTTTTCCAGCAGCTTGTCGTAAATCTTCGCTGCCTTTTTGTCCGGCAGGATTTCGCTGCCCGGCACCGGCGCGGTGAAGCCGGCGACGAGTTTTTCCCACCTGGGATTTTTGTCCGCGGCGGTGAGCCAGCCGTGCGCGGCCTGCAATGCCGCCCCCAGCGCCGCACTCTTGGAAACCTCGATGCGCTGCACGCGGCAGTTCATCACGTCGGCCAGCACCTGCAGCAGCGCGCGGTCATTCGCCGCGCCGCCGGTGACGAGGATTTTCTCCGGCGCGACCTGCATCCATTGCGAGTGCAGGCGCATCGAAAGCATCTGCGCCTCGAAAACCGCGCGGCAGTTCGCGGCGGCGTTTTTCTCGTCGAGATTGAAGCGGTGGATGCCCGGCTTGTTGCTGCGCGGGACAATTTCGGCCTCGAACCACGGCAATAAAATTCCGTCATTATTGCCGACGGGTGCCTGCGTGACGAGTTCGCCGAACTTCTTCCAGTCGGAAATCTTGAATTGCTCGCGGATTTTTTCGCGGGCGAGCGAGCCGTTCTTGAAACAGATGATCGTCATATAGCCGCCGGTGGGCGAGCCGAAGACGTGGCCTTCGCCGTTCTCGTCGGTGTGGCATTGTTCCATCGTGCCGAAAAACGTGTCGCTCGTGCCGAGGCTGATGGCGACCTGGCCGGGCTTGATCAGGCCGAGGCCGATCACGCTCGCCGGATTGTCGCCGGTCCAGACGGTGGCGAGCGCCTCGGGATTCAGCCCGTATTTCGTGACGAAATAGGAACTGACCGGGCCGATGACCCGGCCGGAATCCGCGAGCGGCGGCAATTTTTTAACGAGGCTCGGCGCGGTGGCCTTCAGCGCGTCGTGGTTCCAGTTTTTCCGGCGGATGTCCATGAGGTTCATCCCCGCGCCGTCGCCAAAGTCAATCGGCGCGATTTTGCCGGCGAGCAGCGACGCCAGAAACGAGCTGACGAGCGCGATGCTGGCCGTCTTTTCGTAGGCCTTCGGCTCGGTCTTGTAAAACTTGCGGATCTGCGGGCCGGTAAAGCGCTCGAACGTGTCCGAGCCGGTGCGCGAGGCGGTGAACTTGATGCCGCCGAGTTTTTTACGGATTTCGGCGCATTCCTTCGCCGTCGAGGAATCCATCCAGATGGGCGATGTCTTGCGGGCAAAAACGCCGTCGAGGTTTTCGACCAAAGATTTTTTTGGATCCAGATTCGCCAGCGCTTCCGTGATTTTTTCCGTGAGATAAACCGAGCCGTGCTGCTGGCCGCTGCCGCTGACGGCGAGGATTTTGCCGAGCGCGACCTTGTCCTTTTTCATCTGCGCAAAGAGCAGGTCCAGCGCGGCGCCCCAGAGCAATGGCGAGCTGTGCTTGATGAGTGGGTCGCGGTGGGGCAGCACGCCGTTTTTTGTTTTGAACTGCGGCAGCGCCTGGTCGAAGTTCAAAGATTTTTCGTAAATGACCTTGCCGGCGTCGAGGTCAATGACCACGGCGCTCAGGCTTTGCGTGCTGGAATCGAGTCCAAGAAATAGTTTGCCCATGTGATTTTAATGATTTTGTTCGCGTCTGACTGGTAGATAATATAGCAATCCTTTCAAATGAAAAGCCTGCTTTGGCCATATTATTGCGGTATCGCGCTGGCTGGTGTGGCGGTGGTTCAGGCCGCGCCGATTGACCGCCACGCGCTCGTCACGCGGCATGACGTGGTGCTGACGAATTTTGACGCGGCCAATCCGCTCTCAGTCGGCAACGGCGAATTTTGTTTCACCGTGGATGCGACCGGTCTGCAGACGTTTCCCGAAGCGTTTGAAAAAACCACACCGCTCGGCACCTTGTCGGACTGGGGCTGGCACACGATCCCGAATACCAACGGCTGGGACATTGATCATTTTCAATTCAAGGAATACGCTGACCTCAACGGCCGCCAAGTTCCTTACGCCGATGTGCCGGGCAATAAGCAGACGCCGGAAATCAAATGGCTTCGCGCCAATCCGCACCGGCTGCACCTCGGGCAAATTGGATTTGTTTTGAAACATTCAGACGGTTCGCTGGCGCAGACGAATGATTTGACGGACATCAACCAGAAGCTGGATTTGTGGAACGGCGAAATCATCAGCCATTTCAAATTCGACGGCGAGCCGGTGGACGTCGAAACCGTTTGCGATCCAAAGCTGGATGCGGTCGCCGTGCGCGTGAAATCGCCGCTGCTGAAATCAACGCGGCTCGCGCTGCAAATCCATTTTCCCTACGGCACCGGTGAAACGACGACTGCCGACTGGAGCCAGCCCGATGCGCATGAAACGATTTTTTCGCAGGACAAAACCAACACCGGCCATTTTGCGCGCAAGCTCGACAACGACACGTATGTGGTGGATGCGCATTGGTCGGCGGGCGCCAGCATCGCGAACACCACGAAGCATCAGTTTGAGATTCTGCCGGCAAAAAATTCCGGCGAATTGGAACTGGTCTGCGAGTTCGCGCCCAAGGCAAATCCCCGGCCGACAGATTTTGCCAAAGTAAAAACGGCGGCGCAACAGAACTGGAATTCATTCTGGCAAGACGGCGGCGCGATTGACCTGTCCGGCAGCAAAGACCCGCGCTGGTTTGAACTGGAACGGCGGATTGTTTTGTCGCAATACCTGACCGCGATTCAGGACGCTGGCGAAAATCCGCCGCCGGAAACCGGGCTGACTTACAACACTTGGGAAGGCAAGTTTCATTTGGAAATGCACTGGTGGCACGAGGCGCATTTCGCATTGTGGAACCGGCTGCCGCTGCTCGAAAAATCACTCGACTATTACCAGAAAATTCTGCCGCGCGCAGAAGGCACCGCGCGAAAACAGGGCTACGCCGGCGCGCGCTGGCCGAAGATGACGAGTCCGAGCGGCGCTGAATCGCCTTCGCCCGTTGGGCCGTTTCTTGTCTGGCAGGAGCCACATCCGATTTTTTACGCAGAGCTGTGCTGGCGCGAGCATCATGACCGGGCGACATTGGACAAATACCGCGACATCGTTTTCCAGACGGCAGATTTCATGGCGAGCTATGCGGCGTGGGATACGAACACCGACCGATACGTCCTCGGACCAACCTTGCAATGCGCGCAGGAAATTTTTCCAAAGGACAAAACTTTCAATCCAACCTTCGAACTGACCTACTGGCGCTGGGCGTTGGAAACCGCGCAGCAATGGCGCACGCGGCTTGGTTTGGCGCGCGAGAAAAAATGGGATGATGTTCTGCGCGGCCTCGCCAAGCCGCCGGTCGCGGACGGCAAATATCTTTTCACCGAGACGGCGCCGGACAGCTACACGAATCCCAAATGGAATGCGGATCATCCGGCGGTGGTCGGCGCGTTGAGCTTCGTTCCCGGCCCGCAGATTGATCTGGCGACGATGCAAAACACCTTCGACTGGATTTGGAAAAACTGGAACTGGCCGGACACCTGGGGCTGGGATTATCCGCTGCTCGCCATGACCGCCGCACGGCTCGGCGAACCGGAGCGCGCGGTTGACGCGCTGCTGCTCGACACGCCGAAAAATCATTACGGCCTGAATGGCCACGTTTATCAGCGGCCCGGCCTGACAGTTTATCTGCCAGCGAATGGCGGATTGCTTTACGCGACGGCGCTGATGGCCGCCGGCTGGGATGGTGCGCCGAAACGAAACGCGCCCGGTTTTCCCGACAACGGCCAGTGGACTGTGCGCTGGGAAAATCTGCGGACGGCACCCTAACCATAAATGGTGATTGTTCGCCGGCCGTAATTTTTAGTAGTTTCCGCCCATCAAATCCCTTTTAATTCCAGTTCCGCATGAGCAACAACATTGAAAAATCTTTTTCTCTAGCGCAGGAACGTTACGCCAGTCTCGGCGTGGACGTGGCGCACGCGTTGAAAACCCTTTCGCAAATTCCCATCTCACTGCACTGCTGGCAGGGCGACGACGTGGGCGGCTTTGAAAATTTCGGCGGCACGCTTGGCGGCGGGCTCGTCGCCACCGGCAATTATCCCGGCAAAGCCCGCACGCCGGATGAACTCCGCGCCGACCTCGAAAAAGCTTATTCGCTCATTCCCGGCAAGCACCGTTTGAATTTGCACGCGTTCTACGGCGAGTTCGGCAGCAAAAAAGTGGACCGCGACGAAATCACGCCGGAGCATTTCAAGAATTGGATTTCCTGGGCGAAGAAAAACGGCCTCGGCCTCGATTTTAATCCGACTTGCTTCTCGCATCCGAAGGCCGCCGATGGCTTCACGCTGTCCAACGCAGACAAAGGCATCCGTAATTTTTGGATCGAGCATTGCATTCGCAGCCGCGAAATCGGCGCGGCAATGGGCAAAGCGCTCGGCAAAACCTGCGTGACGAACGTGTGGATTCCCGACGGCATGAAAGACACGCCCGCCGACCGCGTCGGTCCGCGCGCGCGGCTCGCGGAATCGCTCGACACGGTTTTCAAGAAAGCCATTTCGCCGAAGCTGAATCTCGATGCCGTCGAACCGAAGCTGTTCGGCATCGGCAGCGAAAGTTTTGTGGTCGGCTCGCACGAATTTTATCTCGGCTACACCGTCAGCCGCAAAAAAGTGCTGACGCTCGACGCCGGCCATTATCATCCGACCGAAAGCATTTCGGACAAGATTTCAAGCGTGCTGCAATTCATGCCGGAGATTTTGCTGCACGTCAGCCGCGGCGTGCGCTGGGACAGCGACCACGTCGTAATTTTGAACGATGATTTGCTCGCCATCGCCCGCGAAATCGCCGTGAACGGTTTTGAAAAGCGCGTTCACATCGGCCTGGATTATTTTGACGCGAGCATCAACCGCGTCGCCGCGTGGACCATCGGCACGCGCAACATGCTCCGCGCGCTGCTCATCGCGCTGCTGGAAACGCCGCTCATCCGCACTGCGGAAGCAGCGGGCGACTTCACCACGCGCCTCGCGTTGCAGGAAGAAGCCAGGACGCTGCCATTCGGCGCGGTCTGGGATTATTACTGCGAAAGCAAAGGCGTGCCGGTCGGCGAAAACTGGCTGACGGAAGTGAAGACTTACGAAAAAGAAGTTTTGTCGAAGCGTTAACATCTCAACTCCAAACTAAATACCAAACATTATGGGCAATCCATTCCTCGGCGTATTCCTGCACTGGTGCGGCGGCCTGGCGTCCGGCAGCTTTTATGTGCCCTACAAGGGCGTGAAAAAATGGTCGTGGGAAACCTACTGGCTCGTCGGCGGATTTTTTTCGTGGATCATCTGTCCGTGGGTGTTCGCTTATTTCATGACGAACGACCTCTTCGGCGTTTTGAAGCAGCAGTCCATGGGCACGCTCTTCTGGACTTATTTCTTCGGGATGTTGTGGGGTTTCGGCGGATTGACTTATGGTTTGACGATGCGCTTTTTGGGATTGTCGCTCGGCACGGGCGTGGCGTTGGGATACTGCGCGGCGTTCGGAACGCTGGTGCCGCCGATCTTCAAATACTTCAAGCCGGATTATTTTGTTTTTGCGAACAGCCCGAGCATTGCCGACATCGCCAAGTCCACTTCGGGTCAGGTCACGCTCGCGGGCGTCGCGGTTTGCTTGTTCGGCATCGCCATTGCGGCGCTGGCGGGATTTACGAAGGAACAGGAAATGCCCGCCGAACAGAAACAGAAATCCATCAAGGAATTCAGCTTCAAAAAGGGCATCGCCGTCGCCACGTTCTGCGGCATCATGAGCGCGTGCTTCGCATTTGCCCTGCAGGCCGGCAAGGACATCAACGCCGCCTCGCTCGCCGCCGGCACGAATAAAATCTGGACCGGCCTGCCGGCGCTGCCGGTGCTGCTGCTCGGCGGCTTCACCACCAACTTCATCTGGTGCGTGCTGCTGAACATCAAGAACAAGAGTGGCTATCAGTATTTCGCCTCGCACGTCAAACAGGAACACGCGCACCACGGAGGCACCGGCAGCGGCGAACACGGCCCCGGCGATGTCGCGGCGGGCGGTCAAATCACGGATTTGAAAATCCCCGTTCTGCCGAATTACCTTTTCTCCGCGCTGGCCGGCACGACGTGGTATTTCCAGTTTTTCTTCTACACGATGGGCGCGACGCAGATGGGCAAATACGATTTCGCCTCGTGGACGCTGCACATGTCCAGCATCATTATTTTCGCGACCATGTGGGGCTGGATTTTCCACGAATGGAAAGGCTCCAGCAAAAAAGCGCATCTGCTCATCGGCGGCGGCATTGCCACGCTCGTGCTCGCGACCATCATCATCGGCTACGGCGCCTGGTTGAAGAGCCACGCTGCATCCTAAAATGCATCGCCACGCGTTCAAGATGCGGTTGAAGCCGGGCGTCGCGGCGGAATACAAAAAGCGCCACGACGAAATCTGGCCGGAGCTGGCGGCGGCCTTGCAGGCGGCGGGCGTTTCCGATTACTCAATTTTTCTCGACGAGGAAACGCTCACCTTGTTCGCCGTGCAAAAGCTGGGAGAAAATAATTCCGCCGGAGCATTGCCGGACTTGCCGATCGTCCGCAAATGGTGGGATTACATGGCCCCGCTGATGGAAGTTCATTCCGACAATTCACCCGTGGCCCAGCCGCTTAAGGAAGTTTTCCACCTCGACTGATTTCAGATCTGGAAATCCAGCCCGGTGTTCTTGTCCGTCTTGCTCAGGACGCGCATGTCTAGGCCGTCGTAGATCACCAATGAATTCGGCTGCACGCTGGCCATGATGAACACGTTGCCGCCGATGGTGCTGCCCGCGCCGATGATCGTCTCGCCCCCCAGAATCGTCGCGCCCGGATAAATCGTCACACGGTCCTCGATGGTCGGGTGGCGCTTCTTGCCGCGCAACTGCTCGACGTTTGCCGTGGATTTCGCGCCGAGCGTCACGCCGTGATACAACTTCACGTGGTTGCCGATGATGGCCGTCTCGCCGACAACCGTGCCGGTGCAATGATCCACAAAAAAGTGCGTTCCGATCTTTGCGCCCGGATGCAAATCCATGCCCGTGCGCGCGTGCGCCCATTCGCTCATGATGCGCGGGATGAGCGCGACGTTTTTCCGATACAATTCATGCGCCAGCCTCTGCACCGCGATGGCCTCGATGAACGGATAGGAAACAATCACCTCCTCCGTGCTCGCCGCCGCCGGGTCGCCGTCAAAGGCCGCCTGCACGTCCGTCTGCAAAATTTCGCGGACGCGCGGCAGGCTTTCGAGAAACTCCACCGTCAGCTTGTGTGCCGCGCTGGTGATGTTTTTTTTGGCCAGGCCGGCAGGCGGCTGGTATTCGAGGGCCTTACGGATTTCGTCCTCCAGCTTGCCGATGATCAAATCCAGCAGCGCCGCCGTCTCCACTTTTATTTCGGAAGAATGAATCAGCTTCTCGTCAAAAAATCCGGGGAACAGCAGCCGCAGCAAGTCCTGCGTGATGGCCGTGATGGCGCGCTTGGACGGCAGATTTTTGCCGTCCAAATGATTGATGCCGCCCGCCTTGGCGTAGGACGCGACGAGCTGGTTGGTGAGTTGCGTGACGGTTTCCACGCGCAAAAACTACCATGAAGGCATCCAGACACAAAGATTTTGTCGGAATTGGCCGTCCGCCGGGTGGCCAGCGAGGCAGCCCATGCGGGAGTGGCGATGGACTGGCCGGGAAAATCTGGTCAACTTTCTGACGTTCGATTTCGTATTTTTCGCGCCCGAATTTTTGCCGCTGATTTGTAACCGCAAAGACCTGTCCACCGCCGCCAACCCCTTCCTTTTTATCGCCAATATGTGCCTGTGTTATTGTCAATTGCCATAGATTTAGCTTGATTGGCCAGTTGTTTTGTCTCACAACGAAGGTGGTTAAGGGCGACAGAGAATATGAAACCCAAATTTTTCAACTTATTTGCCCCGCTAGTTTTATGCCTGGCATTCACCGCCATCGGCCAGACCACCCAGTATGTCACCGTCACGCTTGGAAATTTTCCACTTCAAACCAACCAGCTTGTCTCGGTGATTGGCTATGACTGGCTTGACCGGCCGGCAGTTTATGGAACCCTGCCCAACGGAAATCAGATCGCATTGACCCCCCTTTTTAATCCTTCCGTCGGCACATCGTATGGGGTGACCTCGGCTCAAATCCCGCAAATGGTCACCGGCTTGACCAATATTTTGTTGTCAAACGGGGGAGGCGCTGGCTGGGCCACTTTTCAAATCACCACGCTAACCAGCGCAACCGTCATTTCAAACTATGTCCCGGCAGATGCCATTGTGATTCCCGCGAGTGCCACCGGGAATGTTCAAATCATTCTCGAATCGAGCCCCGACTTGGTGAACTGGACGGCTGCCAATCCCGGAACTTACGGGGCGTCCGCCGGGACAAACCGGTTTTTCAGGGTGCGTGCGGCGGTGGGTCCGTAGAATCACTTTTCAGACTGTGGCGTTCATTTGAAAGCGTCAAGTGGATTGGCGCGCCCGCCGCTTTTCCGTGAAACACATCGCTGGCTAATTCCCGTCGTCACACCGCTATCTTGCATCCACCAGTTTCATTTCCGCCGGCGTCAGTTCGCGCCATTGGCCGGCCGGCAGGTCGCCGAGCCAGAAGTTGCCGATGCGCACGCGCAGCAGCCGCAACGTCGGATGGCCGATGGCCGCCGTCATGCGCCGCACCTGCCGGTTTTTGCCCTCGACCAGTTCCAGTCCAATCCAACAGTCGGGAACTGATTTGCGGAAACGGATGGGCGGAATGCGCGGCGGGATGGTAATGGAGCAAGTGGCTGACGCTTTGAAATGGTGGCCGTCCGCAAGGACCGGTTCCAGCAGCCACGCGCGGCAGGGCAAAGTTTTATGGCCTTGGATCACCAGCCCGCGTTGCAACCGGTCGAGCGCGTCGCGCGCCGGGATTTTTTCCACCTGCGCCCAATACTCGCGCCCGTGGGAGTGGCGCGGGTGCAGCAGTTTTTCGTTCCAGTGCGCCTCGTCGCTCAGGAGGAGTAGACCCTCGGAATCCGCATCCAGCCGGCCGATGGCATAGACATTTTTTGGAAAACCAAATTCCGCCAGCGCGCGGTTCGGCGAGCCGTCGCCCGTGAACTGCGACAGCACGCCGTAAGGTTTATGGAATGCGATGAGCACGGCAGATTTTTAACCGCCAAGACGCCAAGGGCGCAAAGGAATAATTTTCTTTGTCTTGGCGTCTTGGCGTCTTGGCGGTTAAATGGAGCCGTGATCCGCAACATCATTTTCGACTGGTCGGGAACCTTGGTGGATGATTTGCCGGCGGTGTTGAAGGCTTCCAACTTCGTCCTCACGCAATCCGGCAAGACGGCGATGTCGCTGGCGGAGTTCCGCGCGGAGTTCAGCCTGCCGTTCACTAAATTCTACCGCCGCCACACGCCGGACGTGGCGATGCCGCAACTGGAGGCGTGGTTCCACACGGAATTCAAGCGCGTGCAGGATTCCGTCAGCGAGCTGCCGCACGCGCGGGAGTTTCTGAAATTTTGCCGCGAGCAGCAGTTGCGGACGTTTCTCCTGAGCACCATCCACACCGACCATTTCGCGGTGCAATGCGCCGTGACCGGCTTCGACGCGTTTCTGGACAAGGCTTACACCGACGTCTGGGACAAGCGCGAAAAAATCCACGAGATCCTCCACGAAAATAATTTGCCGCCGGACGAAACGCTCTTCATCGGCGACATGGAGCATGACATCGCCACCGCGCACCATGGTGGCATCCATTCCTGCGCCGTGCTGACGGGCTACAACACGCTGGAACAGTTGCGCGCGGCCACGCCGGACTTGATCGTGGAGCATCTGGACGAACTCAAGCGCGTGCTGCTGAAAAATAAATTCAATCTCAAGCCGGTGGAAACGGAGGCCAATGTCGAGCCGCCGCTGGCAACGGTCGGCGCGCTGATCTTCAACGCCAAAAACGAGGTGCTGATGATCCGCACGCACAAGTGGTCGGGGCTGTGGGGCATTCCCGGCGGCAAGATCAAGCGCGGCGAGGCGTCGCTGGCCGCGCTGCGCCGCGAACTCAAGGAGGAGACCGGCTTGGCCATCACGGACATCAAGTTCGTGCTCGTGCAGGATTGTATCAGTTCGAAGGAGTTTTATCGCGACGCGCATTTTGTGCTGCTGAACTACACTTGCCGCTGCACCGCCAAAAATCCACGCGTGGTGCTGAACGAGGAGGCTCGGGAATTTCAGTGGCTCAAGCTGGCCGAGGCAAAAAAGCTGAAGCTGAACAAGCCGACGAAGATTTTGCTCGACGCTGTTTTGAAATCCAAAATCCAAAAACGTAAATCGTAAATGCCACAAATCTCCATCGTTGACCTTGAAGTTGTTTATCGCGTCGGCGTGCCGGACGCGGAACGTGCACAGCCGCAGCGCCTCCTGCTGACGGTGGCGCTGGATGCCGATTTTTCTGTCGCCGCGAAGAGCGACGGCATCGCGGACACGATTGATTATTTTGCCGTCACACGCCGGCTCCTGAAGTTTGGCGAAGGCCGCGAGTGGAAATTGATCGAGAAACTTGCAGCCGACGTTGCCGATTTGATTTTGAACGAGTTCAACCCGCAAGCCGTCACCGTCGAGGTGAAGAAATTCATCATCCCGCAGGCGCGGCACGTCGCCGTCACCTTGACGAGGGTGCGTTCCGCAGCGCCCTGAACTCTGGTCAGCTTGCGGAATCCCGGGTCAACTGCGCTGAACGTGGTTTTTACTGTTTCAAGTTGCCGATGATTTGCACGTCGCCCGTGGATTCATTGGTCAGCTTAAGGCCGCCGTGACGGAAACGGTTGCCCATGATGGAAGCGGATTGCACGTCCTTGCCGAGGTAGATGTGACACTTGTTGGTGGCGTTCCCCATGAAGTCGCAATTCATGGCCATAAGTGAACCACTGTTGACTTGCAGACAGGGCTTGTCAATCGCCCACCCGTTGAAGTGAACCGCCGTGAGGATGACCGAGCCCTGACCGTTTAGCACCATCTGCGAACCGGCTTCCGGGCGGCCCCAGAAGCCGCAGTTCGACAGCTTGACGGGACCTTCATTCTCCGGTCCGATTTCAAAACCGGACATGAACTGACAATTCTCAAAGGCGATCCCGGCATGGGACTGAACTGCGTCCACCTTGACCGCCAGCGGGCCGATATCGGATCCGCTCTGGGTGATGACGACATTCGCCTGACCGCCGGCCGGGGTGGCGGAAGAGGTGTCCACAAAATGCATCCCCACCTTGGCCCAGATCACGAAGCAGCCCGACATATACTCCCAATCGGTGCGACCGATGATGAAGCCTTCGAGATGCTTCGAGGTGTAGTCCTGCATGGCCTCAATTTCCGCGCTGGTCGGCGTGTAGGGCGCGCTGACCCGCCACCAATAGACGCTGTGGATGTGAACATTCTCTACCCGGCCGATGTCCGTGCACTGGTCAATCAGCACCCCGCGGCGGAGCGCATTCATGTAAACATTCCGCAGGTGATGGCCTTCGTTGTGAAAGCTGCCGCAATCAATGCCGTTGTAGGCATTGACGATGCAGACATCCAGCACATTGTAGTGTTGGCCGCGACCCTGGATGGTCCAAGGGTAGGGGTGAATATCCGAGGGCTTCTGCTCGGGATAAAAAATGGTCACGCCCTTGATCGTGCTGGCAGTTTGCAGGGCGATGAACGGGGCGGAGTCTTCCTTGTCCCGTCCAGCGTAGGCCAGCAAAGTTGATCCCTTGTCCAGTTGTGAGGTATGCGGTCCCGGCCAGACGCCTTCCAGGCTGACCCCGGCGGGAACGGTCAAGGTGCCGCTGATCTTGAACTGGCCCGGCGGAACGAGCACCACCGAACCATCCTTGCCGGCTTTATTAAGTGCCTTCTGAAAGGCGGCCGTGCAATCGGTTTTACCACCGGCTTTGGCGCCGAAATCGGTGACATTGAGGTCAAAACTTTTTGCGGATAGGCCAGCGGTTAGAACGACGCCCGCCAAGATCGTCAGAAGTGCGGTTTTCATTATTTAATTGGAATTTGTTTGAAAGAAAATTAGCCGGGACAAATTATTCCCAGCCGTGGATTGAATCGTAGCGGAAAGTCATTTCCTCCGCGTTGTAGCCTTATACCGTTTAACATGGCCGTCGTTGAACAGGACGTTCTGGCCTTTCGCCACTGCACCTGCCGGTCGTCGGGCATGTCTTCTTCGCCGCCGGTGCAGGCCTGCACATAATCATCTTTATCGCAGTCGTAGACCGAAAAAAACGAGTCGTTGTCAATCGTGTCCCCCGTCGTGGCAAAAATCGCACGGTCGCCGTTGAAATAGTTGAACGCCGACTGGTTGGCCGCCGGCAACTGCACGTTGCCCGGACAGCGATAAACATTCGTGTTTCCGACATCGGGAAAAATCTGCTCCATCCAGCCGCGTAGCCCGGAGCCGCCGAGCGCAGATGGAATGTCCTTGGTGCCCCACCAGATCTTCGTGCCGGATTCGGGATAAAGCTCGTTGTTGTCATCCGCAAACATTTTTAGGCCCAGGCCGATCTGGCGCAGGTTGGAATTCCATCCGGTCGTCCACGCCTTCTGCTTGGCTTGGGACAAGGCCGGCAGCAACAGCGCCGCCAAAATCGCGATGATGGCAATCACCACAAGCAACTCGATCAAGGTGAAGCCAGATTGAGACAACGCCGGCTTTCTAACCGGAGCGGCTTCCCGTTCAATTGGCATGGGCAAGATATAAACACCAATCCGACCGGCAGACCAACAGAAAATGAATTTGGAACCAGCCCGGTTTCTGCCGGGCCGGGTTTGGCCAACCGCCGTTACGGAGACACAAACTGTTGTCCGTCCATCGTCTTCAGCTTCCAGCCGCGCGCGCCCGTCACAATTCGCACTGCGCCGGCAGTCCGCGTGTAAATTACCGGAATTTTTTTCTGCTCCAGCCGTTCGCGCAAGGCGCGGCTGGCGCGGCGCGTGGCGGGAAATTCCGAATCGGCGATGATGATGACCTGCGGCTGAATCGCATCAATCAGCGCGTCGCAGAGCGGTTCGCCCTCGGTCGGCAGGCCGGCGACGACGATGTCGGCGTGCAGATCATTGGTGCCGGCGAGCAAATCGTTTTGACCGCTGCGGCTCAAGTCGGAGAGCAGCAAAATCTTTGTGCCACGAAAATTTCCGAGCAGCACCAGCGGGCGGTCGTCGGCCCTGGCAAAATTGGTGGTCGCATTCGGAAACAAAACCCGCCAGCAGCCGACCGTGTCGCCACCGGTTAAAATCTTGTGGCGTGGTGATCCTTGCGGATGGCCACCATTTTCAAATGTCGCGACGGTGTCGCGGTAGTTTGCCGAGCGGAATTTAACATCACTCGTCCACAATTCGCCGACGTGGAAAAGTTCGTCGAGCCGTTGCGCGCCACCGGCATTTTTCAGATCGCCCTCGGTCAGCACGAGGCGCGGCAGGGTGTTCACGCCTTGCGCGCGGAGAAATTCCTTGAGCGTGAAATTGACGGCGTCTTCATTGCCGCAGTTGATGAGCCAGTCGTTTTTCCGCCCGTCGGCGTCCACATAAACGGCGTGGCCGGCGTTGAGCGGCAGCACGGTCAGATCGGTTTCAGCGCGTGACGACTGCCATTGCCAGAAATAGATCCCGCCGACGAAAAATAAAATTATCGCGCCAAGAAAAACTCTTTTCCGCGTTGAAAACCAGCTGCTGAAAACGGCGATGACGACCGCATAATAAATTGCGATCGTGGCCAGCGAAGGCTCGGCAACGTAAAAATACGCGCCGGGAATCTTGGCAGCCTCGACGCTGACCCAGGTCATCGCGACCATGAAAAACCAGGCGGCGTGGTTGAACAGTTCCGTGAACCACGGCAGCCACTGGCCGCACACGAGCGCGCCGAGGTTGGCCATGAGCGCGAAGGTGCCGAGCGGCACGGCGGCGAGATTGGCCAGAGTCGAGATGGGACTGAACAGGTGGAAGTATTTCGCCGCCAGCGGCAGCGAGCCGATCCACGCGGCGAACGACAGGCCGCAGTAACGGGCGAGTTTCCGCGACAGCCACCGGCAGGATTTTTTCCAGCCGGAAAGGATTTCATCCGGCAGCAGGGCATCTTGTTTCAGCAACCGGTCAAAAAATTCATTCATCTTCGGCAGCATGAGCGCGATGACGAGCATGACGAAAAAGGAAAGCTGAAAGCTGGCCTCGAAGAGCTGGCGCGGATTCCACAGCAAAATCACGAAGGCGGCGGCGGCGAGGGAATTGAGCAGATCGCTGGGCCGTTTCAGCGCCCAGCCGCCGAGGACGATGGTCATCATCACCGAGGCGCGGATGGCCGACGGTTCCCAGCCGGTGGCGGCGGTGTAAAACCAGATGGCCGGCACGGCGATCGCGCCGCACCACGCGCGTGACAGCCGCAGCGCGCGGAGCAGCGCCACGATCATGCCGGAAAGCAGCGCGATCCGCAGGCCGTCAATGGCGAACATGTGCATCGTACCGGCGCGCAGAAACGGCTCGCCGATGTTACCGGTGAAGGCGGTGCGCCAGCCGAGCGTCATGGCCCAGAGCAGGCGCAACGGCTCGTCTTCATTGGGCAGACCGAGCGCAAGCGTGTTTTTAGCCCAGTTCAAAAAATGGTCGGTAAGCGGCGGCCGGGGCAGAACGGGTGGAACCAGTTTCCAGTCGTTGGTGGACTCGGTTTTGAGCTGATAATAAATGCCTCGTGTGGCCAGATAATTTTGAAAATCGAAAAGTCCATCGGCCAGCGGCGGCGGCGGACGGGAAAGGACGCCGGCAATTTCCACCGGCTGGCCGGCGAAAAAATCCGCGCCGGGAACGCCGGGCGTGGTGACGAGAATTTCGCCGGTCGCGGGACTAAAATCATCCGCGCGCCGGATTTCGGAAACGCGGACGCGGGCGACATTGCGCCAGTTTTCCTGCTCATCGCGGACGGTGATTTTGAGGCGCGGCGTTTCGGCGAGTTTGCCGCGCACGGTGACCAGCGCGGGTTCATTGCCGAACAAAGTCCGCAGGTCATTGGGCGAGACGACGGCGGTCTGGCAGATGAAATTGGTCCAGCCCGCGAGCAACAGCAGCGGCCAGATGAGAAATGAACGGAGTTTGGTTGAAATGAGCGCGGCGATCAAAACCGCTGCCGCACCGGCCAGCAGCTCGGCGGGCGGCGGCTGAAAAATCTGGGCGAGCAGCAGGCCGGCGCCGTAGGCAACGACGACGCTGACGAGCGGACGGTTCATTTTACCAGTGTTTGATTTTTTTTCCGAAACTCCAGAGGAGCAGCAGGCCGATGGCCCCGCCGGTCGTGTCAATCAGCACATCCGAGACGAGCGGCGTGCGCGTGGGGACAAAAATTTGATGAAACTCGTCGCTGGCGGCGTAGGCAAAAACGATGGTCAAGGACAGCCCGGCTTCGTCCCAGCGCCACGGCCGGCGGTCGCTGCGTTGCGGTTGCCGGAGGGCCCGCCAGAGAAACAGGGCGAGCAGGGCGTATTCGGTGAGATGCGCGGTCTTGCGGAAGAGATGATGCAGCAGTTCGACTTGGTCTTGCGACATTCGGGGAAACAGCCAGTGCAGCAGCGGTTCAAACAGCGCGGACGAATGCTGGTAGGATTTGGAGTCGGCGGAGGCGGAAAAAATGAGAAGCATCCATGCCAGCACCGGCAGCCAGTATTTCAATAAAATTCGTTTGTTCGGCACGTCCGATGAAAGCGCGATTCCGGCGGCGGGGCAATCCGAAATTGAATTCTGCCAGTCGGGAGCACACCTTTGCGATTGCTAAGCCGCGCTGTTTTTGGCACAGAAATGCACCCGATGAAAAAAATTGTTTCACAAATTACGTCGCTGCCGTTCACCGCCGGCGTTCGCGCGGCGGCGACCCATTGAATTACATGCTCAAGCTCGGCGTCAATATTGACCACATCGCCACGTTGCGCGAGGCGCGTTATCGTGGCCGCGGATTTGGCGAACCGGATCCGGTCGCGGCGGCGCGCCTGTGTGAGGCCGCCGGCGCGCACGGCATCACCGCGCATTTGCGCGAAGACCGCCGGCACATCCAGGACCGCGACGTCTGGAAATTGCGCGAAGTCGTCCAGACGCGGCTGAACCTCGAAATGGCCAACGCGCCGGAGATCGTTGGGATCGCCTTGAAGCTGAAGCCGGAAATCGTCTGCATCGTGCCGGAGCGCCGGCTGGAGGTGACGACCGAAGGCGGGCTCGATGTGGTGGCGGCGGAAAAATCCCTGGCCGTGACGCGCCAGAAAATGAATGACGCGGGCATCGAAGTTAGCCTGTTCATCGCACCGGACGAAGAACAGATTGCCGCCGCCGGGCGAATCGGCAGCCAGTTCATCGAGCTGCATACCGGCACCTTCGCCGAACATTTTGACGACGAATCAAAACGCGCCATCGAGCTGCAACGGCTCATCGCCGGTGCCCGGCAGGCGCATTCGCTCGGGATGAAAGTGAACGCCGGCCACGGTTTGAACTACGTCAATCTGGCGGCGCTTTTTCAAGTGCCGCATCTGGTGGAATTGAACATCGGCCACAGCCTCGTGAGCCGCGCGGTGTTTGTGGGAATGGAACCGGCCGTGCGCGAAATGCTGGCGGTGATGAAGAACTACCGCGCTTGATCAAGTTTTCGCGTGGTGCAATTCTTCGTGAACTTTGGCCACGCCTTTGACCAGCGCTTCCCAATCCGCTTCGTTCGTTTCCCAGCCGGCGCTGAAACGCACGGCCCGCAACGCGTGAACCGATTTGTAACCCATCGCGGCCAGAACGTGCGAGGGCTCTTCCTTGCCGGTGGTGCAGGCCGAGCCGGTGCTGGCGGCGAAGCCGGCTTTGTCGAGGCGGATGACCCATTGATGCCGGCGGTCGCCTTCGGGCATGAGCGCGGAAACCGTGTTCCACAAGCGGGGCACGTTCGTGCCGATGATGCTGGCACCGGGCAATGCGCGCAGCAGCTCGCGTTCAAAATTATCGCGCCACACGCCGCGCAGCAGATGCAGGCTCTGCGCAATCTGTTTTTCGCGCACGTCCAGCGCCGCCAGCATGGCCGCGATGATCGCGACATTCTCCGTGCCCGCCCGCCGGCCGCCTTCCTGTTTCCCGCCATGCAACAAAGGTGTGATGGTTTTGCGGTGCGGGATTTTCAGAAAGCCCACGCCGCGCGGCCCGCCAAATTTGTGCGCCGCGCCACTGACGTAATCGCATTCGCCCAATCCCTTCAATGGCATCTTGCCGATGAACTGCACCGCGTCGGTGAAGAACGGCACTTCATAGGCCTTGCAGATCGCCTGGATTTCGCGCCACGGCTGGATGACGCCGGTCTCGTTGTTCGCCGCCATCACGCCGATCAGGCCGGGACGCTTGTCCGCCATCTCGGCGGTGATCCAATCCATGTCCACGACGCCGTCGCGCGTGACCGGAATCAATTTCGCCCGCTTGCCGAAATAATGTTTCGCCGAATCGTGGACGCACGGATGCTCGATGGCGGAAATCCAAATCTCATCCTGTGTGCCGAGCGTCTTGGAGAAATGGTGCGTGACCATGTTGTTCGCCTCGGTCGCGCCGCTCGTCCAGATGATGTCCAACGGATGACAGCCGAGATACGCCGCGAGCTTCTCGCGCGCATCGGCCAGCGCGATGCTCGCGCGCGTGCCGGCCTGATGCATGGACGAAGGATTGCCGCCGATCTTCTCGGTGACGTTGAGCCACGCTTCGCGCGCCTCGCGCATCACGGGCGCGGTGGCGTTGTAATCGAAGTAAATCATCGGTCGGACAGGATACGATTAGTCGCAATGCTGGCGAGTCTTTTATGGGCGGAGGTAAAGGCAAGCCGCCGCATTTGCGCCGGAGTTTTCCAGAAGCCATCCGTTTTGGCGTTAGCTTTTTTTAGCCGCACAGCGAACGCCTCCAGCGTGATGCGGTAGCGCGTGATAGAATGTTTCAACGTGATCAGCGGCAAAAATTCTTTCGGCGCGGAGCCAAACTCCGATTCAAAAATTTCCTGCGGGCTAGGATTCGTGTCGTTGGTTTCGACGTTCGGAAATTCCCACAAATGCGCGTTCACGACTCCCGGCCGCCGCTGGCGGACGAGGAAACGTCCGTTTCTCTCCGCGACAAAAGCAACAAACCGCCGCGCTGTCGCCGCTTCGCGCTTGCCAAGGTTCGGCAACTCTTCCGTGCGGTTCTCCTTGAACGCCACGCACAATTGCTTCAGCGGACAAATCCCGCACTGTGGACTCCGCGGCGTGCAGATTAGCGCGCCCAGTTCCATCAGCGACTGGTTTAGATGTGAACAGGCATATATTTCGCGCGAAGGACGCGAAGGCGACGAAGGTTCTTTTTCCTTCGAATTCTTCGCGTCCTTCGCGCGACACACCAGTTCCTCCGCCATCTGCCAGAGCTGCGCGTTCGTCCGCTTCTCCTTCGGATTTTCCGCGATGCCGAAAATCCGCGTCAGCACACGGATGACATTGCCGTCGAGAATTGGCACGGCTTGGTTGAAGGCGATGCTGCAAACCGCACCGGCGGTGTAACGTCCGATTCCCGGCAACGCGAGAATATTCTCGAACTTTTCCGGGAACACGCAAATGGAATTTCCGCTTTCCGCTGTTGGCCGGTGCGGCTCGCACCGCTTTCCGCTTTTCACGATTTCCTGCGCGGCTTTCTGCAGATTGCGGACGCGCGTGTAATAGCCCAGCCCTTCCCACAGCTTGTGGATTTTGGCCGAAGGCGCTTTGGCGGCGGCTTCAATCGTCGGGAGTTCAAGCATCCAGCGGTTCCAAAAGGGAATCACCGTTTTCACCTGCGTCTGCTGAAGCATGATTTCTGAAACCCAGATGGCGTAAGGATCGTGCGTGCGCCGCCACGGCAGGTCGCGGGCGTTCGCGGCGAACCAGTCAAGCAAAAGCGGGACGAGCTTTTGCAGTTTTGAGTTTGGACTCATTGCGATGGGCTTGATTATGGCCGCAAAAAGTCGCAAAAGTCGCAAAAAATCTTTTGTGTCTTTTGCGCTTTTTCGTGGCTAAACTTTTTCCGTGAAGCCGCTCACCATCCACACTTGCAAGCTCACCGACGAACAGGCGTCGGCGCTCCTCGCCGCGTTGCAGACGCGCAACTGGAAGCCGCGCACCGTGGCGTATGCGCGCTTCGCCTTCGAGTCCGACAAGACGAACATCGTTTTTTACGAGAGCGGCAAGCTGGTGGTGCAGGGGAAGGGCACGGCGGAATTTGTCGAGTTCGTGCTGGAGCCGGAGATTCTCAAGGAGGTCAAGCTGGGCTACGAAACCATCTTGAATCCCGACCTGCTCCTGCCGCGCATCGGCGTGGACGAAAGCGGCAAGGGCGACTTCTTCGGCCCGCTGTGCATCGCCGGCGTGTATGTGAACGAGAGCGTCATCAACGCCTGGAAAGACGCCGGCATCCGCGATTCCAAGAACATTTCCAGCGACAAGAAGATTTCCGATCTCGCCGAACTCATCCGCAAGACGCCCGGCTGCGTGGTGGATTCCGTCGTCGTCGGCAACGAGGCTTACAACCGGCTCTATACAAAAATGAAAAGCGTCAATACGCTGCTCGCGTGGGGCCACGCGCGCGTGATCGAGAATTTGATGGGTAAGCGTTACCAGATGAATCCGCCGCCGGTGAAGGCCATCAGCGACCAGTTCGCCGCGAGCAAAAGCGTCATCGAGAAGGCGCTGATGGCGCAGGGCAAGGAGATCCAGCTCGTGCAGCGGCACAAGGCGGAAGAGGACATCGCCGTGGCGGCGGCATCCATTCTGGCGCGCGACGCCTTTGTGAAAGGCCTGGCGAAATTGGAAAAAGATTTTTCCATGAAGCTGCCGAAGGGCGCGAGCGCGGCGGTGGACGCGTCGGCGAAGAAGTTTGTGGAAGAACGCGGCGCGGGCGAATTGCAGAAGGTGTCCAAGTTACATTTCCGCACTGCGCTGCGGGCGCAAGGCTTGCCGGAGCCGCCGAAGACCGAGTGGCGGAAGCGGTGAAATGGATGCAACCACATCGGAGCTGGCGTTTATAACATCGGAAGTGATGACAGCCACCCCGGAACCGGCGTTGAGCACCCCGGATTTGGCCGCCGCCGGGCTGGGTTTGGATTGTTTGGCCCGCCGGGATGTCCCACCATGGCGCATCATGACAAATACGATTCGATGGCCGGACGGGGAATTTACGCTGCCGGCGGCGCTCGCCCTGAATGCGGGTGTTCCCCAGGCGGAGGTGCGGAAGCAGCTTTCCTCGGCCATCGCGGCCAAAACCATTGTCCAAACCCAGAAGGGCGACGGGAAAATTCCCGGGAAGTTTCAGGTGGTGAAATAGGCTGGTTGAGTCGGAGCCCAAAAGAAAATTGGTGCATCCGGAGGGACTTGAACCCCCAACATTTTGATCCGAAGTCAAACGCTCTATCCAATTGAGCTACGGATGCCTGAACGCATTCTGCAAGGAAACCACCGGGTGTAAAGACCGGCTTGGCGGGCGGCTTTCAAAACCATGCCGGTGGGCGCAAGTCCAGTCATCCGCCCTCTTCGTTTAGTGACCGGTTTCCTCGACAAAAGTGTGCCGGCACCGGGAACATTGGAATTTTTTCCAGTATTTTGTCTCTTCGATGATTTCAATCCCCCGTCTTTTGCACTTGGGACAGGGAGCCAGTTTGAGCGCCAGAATTTTGAACAGATAGAGCATCAAGCCTAAAACAATGATAATGAGGGCAATCTTTTTCATGGCGAACTGATTCTGGTCGCCACAATGCGGACAAGGCCGGGTTTGGTCAAGAGGAAGCTTTGCGGGCACCGGCGGGTTTCGCTATCCTCGGTGCAATGGCGAAACCCAATTTCATCGAACTGCCGGGCTGCGAGCCGATCAAGATCCTCTTCGAGGACCGCTCGGTCATCGCGATTGACAAGCCGCGCGGCTGGATGCTCGTGCCGGATTCGTGGCGCAAGACGAACTGGAATTTGCAGACGGCGATTGATTCGTCCATCCGTGCGGATGATTTCTGGGCGCGCTCGCGCAACCTGCGCTATCTCCGGCACGTCCACCGGCTGGATGCGGACACGAGCGGCGTGATGCTCTTCGCCAAAAGCGAGGGGGCGATGCGCGCAATGGGCGAGATGTTCGAGTCGCGCCGGATGGAAAAAACTTACCTCGCCGTCGTCGAAGGCGTGCCGAAGGAAAAGGAATGGAAATGTGAACTGTCCATCGGTTCGGACCCGAAAAACTTCGGCAAGATGCGCGTGGATCACACGGAGGAGGGCCGGGAATCCGAGACGCATTTCCGCGTGCTGTTGAGCAACGAGCGATTCACGTTGATCGAGGCGAGTCTGCTGACGGGTCGGACGCATCAGATCCGTTTGCACCTCGCGGAGTCCGGCAGCCCGATCATGTGCGATGAGATTTACGGGCACGTGGAAAAGGGATTTCGCCTTGGCCTGCGCGCGGTGCGGCTGGCTTACAAAGACACCTTCACGCGGCGGCCGGTGAACATCCTCGCGCCCGCGCAGGATTTCCTGAAGGAGTTCGGCTTCAAGCTCACCCCGGAACTGGAAAAGGAAAAATGGGTGCGCCGTCCCTTCGTGCCCAAGGAAAAAACGTAGCGGCTTTCGGCAGAAAGCCGCAATTTAACTTCGATGCAGGCGGCGCTCTGCCGAGACGCCGCTACCAATCAATCCGCGTAGTGGACGGCGCAGCCGTAAGGCTTGGTCTGCGAAACTTCAACCGGTTTGCCGGCCAGCAGATCATCCACGGCGGCGCGGACGTAGTTTTTCGCTGTGCGCGGATCGCCAAAGGGCTGCGGGCGGTTGTCAATCGCGCCTGCGTAGGCCAGCGTGCCGTCGGCGGCGACCACAAAGCAGTGCGGCGTGGTCTTCACGCCGTAGAGATGGCCGATGTCGCCGGCGTGGTCGTCAAGCCACGCGGTGGCGGCGATTTTTTCGGCGGCCCATTCCGCCTGCGCCTGCGCCGGGGTGCGGTAGCTGAAATTGTTCGTGTTCACGGAATCCACGAGCAACCAAACGACGCCCTTCGCGGCCAGATCACGCTGTAGTTCCTGCATCGCGCCGCTGGCATAATGATTGTGGCAAAACGGGCAGTCGGAATTGTAGGATTCGATGACGACAATCTTGCCCTTGTAGTCCGAGAGCTTGACGGTCTTGCCGTTGATGTCCGTGCCGGTGAAATCCGGCGCGGGCTGGCCGATTTCAACGGCAAAGGCGGCGGTCGTAAAAACCGCCGCAGCGAGAATGGCAATAGTTTTTTTCATAAGGCAATTAAGTTTGGTTGATGACCTTCAGAGTAAAAGACGCCGCCAGCGGCGTTTGGTTCAAAAAAATTACGGCTGGACCGCGCGGTCGAGAGCGTCCAACACCAAACCCGGCGTCAAAATCTCAGGCAAGACCAGCGCCGCTGCGCCGGCACTTTTCGGATAAACCAGGACGAGCGGCACGCCTGCGCGGTTGAAGCGGCTCAGTTCCGTCGTGATGGCATCGGGGAAATGCGTGTAATCGCCGAGCAGCGCGACGGCGTTTAACGCCTTCAGTTTCGCGCGCACGGACGGAATTTCGAGGCTGGTTTTCTTGTTCACCTGGCAGGTCAGGCACCAGTCGGCGGTGAAATCTACCAGCACCAGCTGGCCGGCGGCGCGCGCTGCCGCGACGGCTGCGGGACTCCACGGCCGCCAGTCAATGCCGTCCGCCGATTCTTTCAGCGAACCCGTGGTGTTACTTGTGTCCGGCATGGCGTTGCGCCAGTCCAGTTCCTTTTCCAGCGCGAAGGCGTAACCGGTGGCGAGCAAAACGAAAACCAGCGCCAGTGCGACGCCCTTGCGCTGACGGCCGCGCTGGAAAAATCCGCCGAAAATCCACGCGGCGAATGCGACCATGACCAGAAAGATTCCAAGCCACAGGACATTTTTGCCGTAGCTGCTGGCCGCAACGTTGAACAGCCAGACCACGGTGGCGAGCATCGGGAAGCCCATGGCGATCTTGAATTTCTCCATCCACGCGCCAGGCTTGGGCAGAAATTTCAGCCACGCCGGATTCCAGCTCAACAAAATATATGGTGACGCCAGGCCGAGGCCGACGGTCAGAAAAATCAAAACAATGACCGCCGCACTTTGCGCAAACGCGAAGCCGAGCGCCGCGCCCAGAAACGGCGCGGTGCACGGCGTCGCCAGAACCGTGGCCAGCACGCCGTTGAAAAATGCGCCGGGGGCACCGTGCTTCGAGGCCAGTTCGCCGGCGGTGTCCAAGGCGCGACCGCCGAGCGTGACTTCAAAGACGCCAAATAGGTTCAGCGCGACCAGCGTGACGAGCGTGACGAGGCACACGATGAAAACTGGGCTGCCAAACTGCATGCCCCAGCCGGCGTGATGACCGGCCGCCTTGACGCCGATGACCACGGCGGCGAGCGTGAGAAACGAGAGCAGCACGCCGAACGCGTAGATCAAGCCGAGATTGCGGACGCGGCGCGGCTCGCTTTTAGCCTCACTGACGAAGCCGAGGATTTTCAGCGCGATGACCGGCAGCACGCAAGGCATGATGTTAAGAATCAGGCCGCCGATGAAGGCGAAAATCAGCATCCGCCACAGCGATTGCGCGGGCGGGGCGGGCACATCAGAAGTTGCGGAGATATTCCCGCCGCCGGGAGCTTTGTCTGCGATCGGAAATTCGACCTCAACTCCGGTTCGCAATGCGCCGTCTTGAAAAACCAGCACGCCGGAAAGGTCTTTCGGCCAGTCGCCGGAGAATTTTTTGACCGACTTGCGCAGCCGGAAGTCGGCGGAAAAGGCTGAAATGATTTCGGTCGCCGGTTGAATTTCATACGTATCGCTGGCGTCAGGGAAAAAATCAACCGAGTCATATCTAATATTCTTGGCGTCGTCCATCGGTTGTTCATTGCCGATGATCAGAGGTCGCGTGTCGCCATCCGCCGGCTTTTCCCACCAGGCCTGGTAAGACACCTGACTGGTTTGTGGCGTTTTGGCTTTCCACAATTCAATCGTCGCCGCTTCGGGGGAATTTTTGGTTTCACCACCGATGTTGAGTGGGGCTTGGACATTCGCGCTCGCAGGAATGCACGATTCGTTGCATTCGAGCCATGCCACTTTGGCGGTGAGATTCAGCGCGCCGGCGGGCAGATTGCTTGCGAGCGTGAGCGGCACGAGCAGAACAACTTCATTTTCGTAGCCGTAAGTCGTCACTTCGGCGGGCGGGAGTTTTGCCGGCAATGGCCACTGGATTTCGCCGGCGGTGACACCGGGCGGCAACTGCCATTTTATTTCCGTGGCCTGGCCTGCTTCGCCGGGATTTTTCCAGTAAGTATGCCAGCCGGGTTCCATCTTCAGATCCACGCCGGCCCAGACCGTGTCGCCGGGTTTGGCGGTTTCGGCGGACAGGAGCAATTGCGCCTCGGTATGCGCGGCGCGAGCGCGAGCCAGGCCGAACATCATGACTGCTATCCATATTAGATTCCGCACCATCATAAGATGACTGCTTCCGGCTATAGGTTCAAACTATTAGCCATGTTTTATGGGGCGGTTTTCAACCGGTAAAACCGGCGGCTGGCATGGGCGATGTCGGTCACCTGCCATTGGCCGCTGGCGTCGGCAACATTGGTTGAAATGTCCGTCCATACCGTCAGGTCGGCGCTGGCCTGCACGACATAATTAGTGTTCGCCGAGCCGCTGCAAGTCAGCGTGATGCTGCCGTCCGCATTGGGGATGAGCTGCGTGATGATGAGCGGCGGAATTGCCACCACGTTGGCCACGCCGTTTTGTGTCCGCACATTATTCGTGCCGCCACCGCCGCCGGAATGCCGGCCGCGCACGACCAGCGTTGCGTTGGAACTGGTGATGCTGGCGGCCGCGTTGCTGACGGTCAGCGAATAAGCGGCGGAATCATTGGTCGTGACGTTGGCCACGGTCAGGATGCTGGTGAGCGAGCCGGAAATATTGCCGCCGTCCGCGAGCGCCGCGCCATTTTTGAACCATTGGAAAGTGAACGGAGCGGTGCCGCTGACCGCCGCGTTGAACATCGTCGTTGAGCCGGTTCGGATGGTCCGGTTCGTCGCCTGCTCGATGAATTCCGGCGGCAGCCAGACCGTGAGCGTGGCCACGGCGCTTGTGGCGCTGCCGGCAAAGTTGGTGATGATCACGAAATAAGATCCGGCATCATTCGTTGAAACGCTGGCGATGTTGAAAATGGAATTCGTCGCGCCGGTAATGATCTTTATTCCCTTATACCACCGGTAGCTGAACGGCGCGGTGCCGGTGCTGCCCACGCTGAAGCTGGCGGCATGGTTGACCACCACTGCCTGGCTGGCGGGTTGCGTGGTGATGACGGGCGGTGCCACCACGGTCAGGGCGGTGCTGGTCGTCACGCTGCCAACCGGATTACTGACGGCGACCGAATAAACGCCGGAGTCATTGGTCGTCAGCGCGTTGATTTTCAGGGCGTTCGTGGATGAACCGGAAATGTTGCCGCCATCCACCAGAGCCATGCCGTCCTTGAACCACTCGTAATTCAACGGCGGACTGCCCGCGGCGGTGATGGTGAAGGTGATGTTCGTTCCCGCCTTAATCAAACCGGTCACCGGCGGAGCCGTTACATGCGGCGCCGGCGTGATGCGCAGCGAAGAGGTGAGGCTCGGTGGAATCAGCACTGCCAGCTTGGCCTTCGCGCTGGTGGCGCTGCCATAGATATTCTTGACGACGACGGAGTAGTTGGCACTGGCCGAGGTCGGGACTTTCAGGAGCGTGAGCTGATTGCTGGTTGCGCCGATGACGGTTTTGCTGTTGGCCAGTTTGGCTCCATTTTTCAGCCATTGATAAGTGAACGGGCCGGTGCCGCTGGCGGTGACCGTGAAGACGGCGTTGCTGCCCACGGCCACAAACTGGCCCGCTGGCTGGGTCGTGATAATGGGCGAGGCATTAACGGCCACGCTGGCGCTGGCGCTGGTGACGGTGCCGAACGCGTTGCTCACCACGACAAAATAACTGCCAATCTCATTCGTCGTCAGCGCGGCGATGGTCAAGATGTTGGAGGTCGAACCGGAAATGTTTCCGCCGTCGGCCAGTGCCCCGCCGCTGCTGAACCATTGATAATTCAAGGGCCCGCTGCCGCTGGCGACCACCGAAAGCACGACGTTGCTGCCCAGCGCGCCGAACTGGTTTGCCGGCGGCGTGACGATGGCCGGCGGCAATTGCACCGCCAGAACCGCATTTCCGCTGGTCACGCTGCCGGCGGCATTGGTGACGACGACTGAATAACTGGCAGCATTATTGGTCGTCACATCGGTCAGCGTCAACGTGGCGGAGGTCGCGCCGGCGATGGCGACGCCGTTTTTGAACCATTGATAAGTCAGCGGCGAGCTGCCGCTGGCGGTGACGGTGAATGTGGCGTTGCTCCCGGCGACCGCGCTCGTATTCGCCGGCGGCGTGACGATGGCCGGTGGCACCAACACCGTCAGCGTTGCGGAGGAACTCGCGATGCTGCCGACGATGTTGGTGACGACGACGGAATAATTTCCGACGTCATTGGTGCTGATGGCGGCAAGCGTAAGGACATTAGAAATTGCGCCGGGAATGGCAACGCCATTTTTCAGCCACTGGAAGGACAGCGGCGCGGTGCCACTGGCGCTGACGGTGAAGTTAGCCGGATTGCCTTGCGCGACGGTCGCGTTCGCCGGCGGCGAAGTAATGGCGGGCGGAACCCACACGGTCAGCGTGGCGCTGGCACTGGTGATGGTGCCGACGGCATTGGTGACGGTGACGGAATAACTCGCCGCGTCGGTTGCGGACACACTGGTCAAAGTGAACGTGGCGGCAGTTGCGCCGGAAATGGCCACGTTATATTTGAGCCATTGATATGCGAGAGGCGCGGTGCCGCTGGCGGTGACGGTGAATGAAACATTGCTGCCGGCGAGAATCGTGGCGCTGGCCGGCGGTGTGACGATGGCCGGCGGAATGGCGACGGTGAGCGTGGCGGCGGGGCTGATGACACCGCCAAGGCTGTTGGAGATGGCGACCGAATAGCCGGCCGCGTCATTGGTGCTGACGGCGGAAAGATTCAGCGAGGCGGTGGCGGAACCGGAGATGTTTCCACCATCCGCGAGTGCCGATCCGTTTTTCAACCATTGATAAGTCAGCGGCGCGGAACCGGCGGCGGTGACGGTGAAACTGGCGTTGCCGCCGGCGACGACCGCCACATTCGCGGGCGGCGTGGTGATGGTCGGTGACGAAACCACGGTGAGCGCGGCGGCGGAACTGGTGACGGAGCCGGCGAGATTGGAAACGATCACCGAATAATTCCCGGCGTCCGCCGACGTGAGCGTGGCGACGGTCAGGTTGCTGGCATTGACGCCGGAATATTTTGTTCCGTTGGCAATCGCCGCGCCGTTCTTGAGCCAGAAATAATTCAACGGCGCAGTGCCGCTGGCGGTCACAAAAAAATTGGCGGTCCCACCAACGGCCTGCGTTTGCGGAGCTGGCTGGCTGGTGATGCCGGGCGGCAGAATGACCGTCAGCGCGGCGGCGGTGCTGGTGGCCGTGCCGACGGCGTTGCTGACCAGCACAGAATAATTTCCCGCATCGTTCGCCGAAACGGCGGCCACGGTGAGCGTGGCGGTGGCGGAGCCGGAAAGGTTGCCGCCATCGGTGAGCGGCACGTTATTTTTCGACCAAAAATATCCAAGCGGCGCGGTGCCGCCGGCAGTGACGGTGAACGTGGCGTTATTCCCGGCGACAACATTGGCGGCGGCGGGCTGGCCGGTGATGGCCGGTGCCGTCGGTGTGGTGGTGCCGCTGATGGTGATGGTGACGTTCTGGGAAAGCTGCGCGTTGCCGGGGCTGACGCAGGTGATGGTGGCGGGATAACTGCCCGCCGTCGTAGGCGTGCCATAAATGATGCCGCCGATGGTCGAAGCTCGGTTTACCCAGGAAGCTTGAAAACTCAGTCCCGGCGGCATGCCCACGGTGGTGGTCTGGCCGTTGGCCAGCGCGGGGGAGCTCGTGGTGCCGGCGGTCACAATGAAGTAATCGCTGGAAGCGGCCGTGTTGCCGCCGCCAATGGACACCTGCACATTATTGGAAAAAACATTCCCGACCGAGCCGCTAGACGTGCTGGGGGTGGTGAACACCGAGGTGGCCCCGGAAACGGCATCCACCGAGCCGAGCACGGCGGTCGTGCCAATGCCCCAGCGCAGGATGATGGCGAAACTGGAACCGGCCACCGGGCTGGTGATGATGTTCCGCAGCAGTGGCAGGAGCTGCAACGCGGCGGCGAGAATCAAAGGAAATATCCGGGTGAGTTGTTTCATGGGTGATGCTTCATTCGTGGTTTCAACTTCGCTTTTGTTCTTCGGCCGGCATTACAAATATCAATTACAGCCGCAGCCGCCGCCGCCCACGCCGCGTCCGCCGCTGGCTTCCTCGCGCGAAAACCAGATGTGTTCCGCCTGCGCGGTGCCGAGCCGGTCGCGGTCGGCGCGCATGGTATAGTCGGCCAGGTTTTCCCGCTGCCAGGGTTTGACATTGGCGCAGCCGCTGACGGTAATAAGAAGAACGGTTGCCAATAAAAAAAGAGTTTTGTTTTTCATGGGATTATTTCAATAAGGATTCAATTTCGCTGATGTATTCTTTCCGCGTGTCCTCGCCGTAGAAACCGTTGTGCAGAAAGCGGATCTTGCCGTCGCCATCGAGCACGAACGAGGTCGGCATGGTCGCCGGCTCGGCGACGGCGACGAGTTTTTGATCCGCGTCGCGGACGACGGTGAACGAGACGGAATGCTTTGCGAGGAAATTGTCCATCTTCGCTTTTTTCTCGTCCACACTCACGGCGACGATGACCAGCCGGTTACCGTATTTTTTCTGGAGTTCGTCCAGCACCGGAAACGACTTGGCGCAGGGCGCGCACCATGACGCCCAGAAATCCACGATGACAACCTTGCCCTTCAGCGAGTCGGGCAGCTTGCCTTCGAGGTTGAAGCCGGCGAGGTCGGGCAGGGTGTCGCCAACTTTCAGCGCGGCCGACGCGGTGAAAATGGTGCCGGCGAGCAGCGTCGCCACGGTGATTTTTTTAAGCAGGGATGTATTCATGGAATTTTCGGGAATAGAGTTTGGTGGTTTCGGTGGTCACGGCCCCGGCGGCACCGGGATGGAGTTCGATAAGTTGCAATCCTTCTTTTGCGCCGAGGATGCACACGCTGGTGGAAAGCAAACCGGCAATGGTGCAGCTCGGGGCGATGATGGACACGGCGCGGCAATCGTTGAACGCCGGATAGCCGGTGCGCGGGTCGAGAATGTGGCCATAACGCCGGCCGTTGAAAATAAAATGGCGCAGGTAATCGCCGGAGCTGGCGACCGCGTGGTCGGTCACTGCGACGCCGGCCCAGCATTTGCCGGGACTCTTGGCGTCTTCCAGGCCGATCCACCAGAATTTTTTGTCCGGCGCATGGCCAAGCACCCGCACATCCTGGCCGAAATCCACCAGCACGTTCGGGATGCCGCGCTGGATGGCCATGTTCATCACGCAGTCCACGGCATATTCCTTGCCGATGCCGCCGAGATCAATGGCCATGCCGGCTTGCGGCAGAAAAATGCCGCCGGGCCGGCGCTGAATTTTGTTCCAGCCGACGAGCGTCAGCGCGGCTTGAATCGCCTTGTCGTCGGGCATGACCGGCGGGCTGGCCTTCCAGTTCCACAATTTGATGAGCGGCAGGGCGGTCGGGTCAAACGAGCCGCGCGTGAAGAAAAAAAGTTCCTGGCAGAGGTTGAACAGCCGATCGGTTTCAGGATCGGTTTCCACCCAATGTTCACCGGCGGCGGCGTTGATGCGGCCAATCAGGCTGTCCGGGATGAACCGCGAATAACGCGCCTCAAACTGCGCGGTCCAGTTCACCACGTCGCGCTGGAAATCCCGGGCGACGGCGGCAGAGACACCGTGAACATTCACGCGGCAGAGCGTGCTCATGGCGCGGAACTCCAGCTTGTGCAGGCCGTGTTCAACCGTGGCCTGCGCCGATTGCGCGACGCGGGCGAGCACTTCGTGCGCTGAATTGGAACTGGCGCTCACCATAAAAATGAGATGCCGATCGTGTAAATATTGGCTTTGGGATACATGGCGGAACTGGTCTTGCCGTCCAGTCCATGCATCTCGTAACGGTGATAGCCGGCCACGAGATGCACGTGGTCATTGATGATGCCGGTGATCTGCAGCCCGGTATCGGTTGAATAAAATTCCGAGAGGCGGTAGTCCGACGAATGCATGCCGGGCGGCCCGTTGGGATTAATGGTGAACGGCCCGGTAAATGTGGTGTTGTAGAAATTGGCGGAGGACTGTTCGTATAACCGGACAAAAGGTTCGCCAATAAAATATTTGCCGAGCCATTGATGCCACGTCAGCCCGACAGTGTTGGCGATCACGCCGTAGGAGTCGTTGTAAAAACGGTAGGATCCTTCGAGGCTCGCGTTGACCGCATCAAAATATTGGGTCAGCGACGTGTAAAAAATTTCCTTGGTCCGGTGGCTGGGGCGCCGTTCCGGCACGCCAATGCTGAACGGGAAGCCGGTGGGCAGATAGTTCGCCAGCCGGTAAGGGTCGCTCAGAAAGCCGGAATCATCGCCGAACGTGAAGTCAGCCGTCAAAATCGTCTTGGGCGAGAGCAGCTGCGAAACGCCGATGATGCCCTCGGTGGAGTATTTGTCCGACCAGATGTAGTTGCCGGTGTTATGATCCGTGTTCCGCACGGAGTCGAGATTCTGGGAGACGCCGTATTGGAGCGTGGTGTTCTTTTCATTGAAATCAATCGCGTCGTTCAGCGACAGGCCGTAGGACTGGTAATCGCTTTCCTTGCTGTAGGCGAAACCGGGCGTGAGGGTGTTGCTGCCCAGCTTGTCGTCCAGTTGCAGGCTGATGGAGCGGCGGTTGTCCTGCATGTGCGTCAGATTGATTTTGCCCGACGTTGAAAGCGTTCCCGTCGGCGTGGCGCCGGAGATGCCGTCATACACCAGCTCGCCCTTGGCGGTGATGGCGTCCACGAGCTTCTGCTCGAAGTAAACCGAATGCGTATAAATCGTCATCCGGTTGTTGTCTTCGTTGTAATACTCGTAACGGTAGTCAACCTGGTCATCGGCGCGGGCGCGGACGGCGAACAACGGCGTGAGCAAAGCCAGCTTCCATTGCCAGTCGAGACAGCGTGTGGATGATTTTTGGGTGGTCATGTCTGAATGGTTGTCGGGTAATGCGGGGAAGAATCTGACTCGGTTTTATTGAAAGCTTTTGTAATTCAACAATTTTTCTTTTAGCGCCAAGCTTTTGAGTGCATAAGTAATTATGTTTTACTTCTTAACCATTTCTTCTGTTGAAATGAGCCTTTGCAAGCCGAAGCAAATTGCTTGCCAACATTTACGTGCGCACATAACGGCCAATTTTCACAGGCGTAAAATGATTCCAGCCTGTGCCTTACGACGTAAGGGCTGCCAATCTGTTGGCTGATTCGTAGTCCGTGGAATTGGACGAATTTTTATCTGCTTCAATAGAAGTTTTGGAAGCGCCGACAATTCAATTCTTCGCCTTTTTATTCTGGAGGAAAATACCCGGTTTGGATGAGCCAGCCGAGCCGAAGAACTGGTGACTTGTGCTTCTAAAGCACTCAGGCCGGACCAGCCGCTGCGGCTGATGTTCTTTTCCGGCTTATGAACCAAGCAGCTAACGCGATAATCACGCAGCTCCAGGCAAACCAGTTGCCGTGCCGCTGATAAAAGGTTGGCGTAGGTTTTTCCGTGGACGCGGGCAAAGGAATTTCCACCGTCAGCGTGCCCGCAACATATTCGTTGCCGGAATGGTCGCGTAAAGTTTCCCGCACGCGACCGTGGGCGTCAATCCAGCCGGTCACGCCGTTGTTGGAACAGCGGACGAGCGGCCGGCCGTTTTCCACCGCGCGAAAAACGGCGTTCGCGAGGTGCTGCCATTGCTCCGCGCTGTCGCCGAACCAGCCGTCGTTTGAAAGGTTCACCAGAAAATCCGGCTCGCCGGCCGAGGCCGCCCGCGCGGTGCCGGGAAACACATCTTCAAAACAAATCAGCGGCGCGGCGGAAAAATTGTCGCCGGCAAAAACCACCGGCTTGTCGCCGGGCGTCCAGCCGCCTTGAATCGGCGTCAGGTATTTCAGGAACGGCAGCCAGCGCGCGAGCGGAACGTATTCGCCAAAAATCACGAGGTTTTGCTTGTGATAAACGCCGGTGCAGCGGCCATCGGCACCGATGAAAAATGCCGAGTTAAAATAGTTTGTCGCGTCCGGCCGGAACTCCGCGTCGTCGCCGTTGAAGATGATGGCGACGTGATTGGACTGCGCAAACCGGCTGATGACATCATAGACGCCATCGAACATCGGCACGGCGGATTCCGGCCAGACGAGCAGATCGGTGCCGTTGGTGACGGCGCGTTGCGAACTGGCGAGCAGTTCAGCAAAACGTTTTTCATCTTCGGCGGGCGACCAGATGAGCGTCTGCGGAATGCTGGGTTGAATCAGCGTGATGCGCAAAGTTGCCGGGCGATCCGAAAGGCTGGCGGCGGTGCGGGAACTTAAATCAATTTTGAAAATGCCGCCGACGAACAGCAGCAGCACGGTGACAAGCGGCAAAACAATTTCCGCCTGCCAGACGTGGCGTTTGGCGGGATTCAAATAAATCATTTCCGCCGCGGAATAGAGCGCGAGTGAAAACCAGACGACGAGAAACGAAACGCCATAAACACCGGTCGCCGATGCGATCTGGATGAGCGGGACGAGCTGGTATTGCGACGCGCCGAGGAGGCTCCACGGAAAACCGCTGAACAGCCAGCCGCGCAGCAGTTCCAGCGCGACCCATGCCGCCGCGCCCGCCAGCGTCCAGCGCACGCGGCCAAGCCAGTTGGAAGTTTGAAATTTGAAATTTGAAACCGCCCACACCCACGCGCCAAAATATAAAGCCACATACGCCGACAGCGACAGCCAGCCGAGAATGGGAAAGCCCACCGCTGGCATCAGCAGCAGCCAGTAAAGCGACGCCAGCCAGAAGGTGAGTCCGCTGACGTAGCCCACGCGAAAAGCCTCCGCACCGGATTTTCCGCGCGCGGCGAACAGCATCAGCCCCGGCGCAACCCACGCGAAACCGGCGATGCTGAATTTTGGAAAGGCGACGGCCAGCAGCAGTCCCGCGAGGATGGCGGTGAGATAACCGCTGCGCCAAAATAATTCCATGCAAAAACTTCTGGCGGTGGCGATGGCGGAAAAATCCTCGCAGAACGTCGCGCCGACCTTGGTGCAGTTGGCCGCCTCGCGCAGCACGCGGCGGCTGGCGTTGACGACCACGGCCTCGCGCGCGCCGCGCCACACGGCGAAATCGGCGGAGGAATTGCCGGCGTAATCAAACCCGCGGGCGCCGAACTTTGCCGTGAGCGCGCGGAGCTTGTTTTCGCTGCGGAGATTGGTTTTGCCGTCGCTGGCCAGCACTTCGTCGAAGAGGCCGACGTGCGCGGCGACGGGCTGCGCCATTTTCAAATCGGACGCGGTGGCGAGGATGATTTTGCGGCCGGCCGCTTTTTCCGCGCGCAGCCAGGCGAGAAATTTTTCGTTATAGGGCAGGGTGGCGGGATCAATCTGCACGCGTTTGGCCAGCTCCTGCTTGAGCCGGGCGCGACCGCGCGTCCACCACCAGAGGATTTGAAAAATGGCGAGCGGATTCCGCCGCAGCCGGCGCGACAGCGACTCCCACATCAGGTCGGTGCGGATGAGCGTGCCGTCGAGGTCAACGACGAGCGGGACATTGGGCGTGTCGGCCATTCGCGCCATCGTAGCAGCCGGGGTGAACCGGCTCAAACTTTTCGGCAAAACGGACCCGCCGTCCGCAAAAGCCGGCCCGCCGTCGCCACCGGCGAACCCGCTTTTTCCAAAAGCGACCCCGCCGCCGGGAAAAGCGGCTCCGCCTTGGCCAAAAGCCGACCCGCCTTCGGGAAAGGCGCACCCGCTTCTCAAAAAAGCTGAGCCGCCGTCGCCGTAGGCGAACCGGCTTTTTCAAAAAGCGGACTCGCCGTCGGGAAAAGCCGACCCGCCTTTACAAAAAGCGGACCCGCTTTTTGTAAAAGCGGGTCCAGTGTAATCTACGGCTGAATGATTTACGAAGAATCGTCTTATTTTGTGGCAGTTGCCGACGGAGTGGGCGGCTGGCTGTTGTGGGTGGTTGTGGCGTTGAGATGTTTGCGGTAGTTCAAGGCCTGTTTCTTCACTCATAAATTTCCATTCGTGTAACACGATTCAAACGTCAAATGCCCCAAACGTCCAACGCAAAATGATTTTGGCACGGCGTTCGTCCCCAGCGCCGTCGGCGCGGCATATTTGTAGAACCCAAACCAAAAAAACTAAATCCCTCACCTGCCTTCGGCATCCAATGACTCGCTCGCTCCCGCTCGCTCGGCTCTGCGAGCCTTCGCCTTTGGCAAATTCCTTTCGCCGCTTCCCAAGCGACTCAAGTCCCAGCCGCTGGGCGAGGAACAAAGCCCCGTCGGGGCGGCATATTCTTTGACAATAGCCCAGCCTTTCAAGGCTGGGATTCGTCGCCCGGAAATATCCCAAGTCCCGTCAGGGACGAAAGGTCTTTGCAGACGGCCACCATTTGCGCACGGCCACCACGTCCTCTGCCGTCCCTCGCGGGACTCGTAAATTTGCCGGACAATTTACCCAGCTATAAATGGCTGGGCTATTTTCGGATGATGTCGCTCCTGACGGAGCTTGATTCATTTACGCTGCCGTTTCTACAAATATGCCAGTCCTACGGACTTCGCCGCCTTTGCGTCCTTCGCGCGAAACGATTTCAACCGCCCTTTGCCCCGTTCGTCCACCCCAATGCCCGGATTGAAATCCCGTCGCAGGAGCCGATTCAATTATTTCTGCCTTTGCGGTATTTGCCTAAAATGCCGGAGAGAAAACACATATATCCATTAAGAAAACGTCGCCGCGCACGGAAATGGATTTCACCTTGTTCCGTATGACAATTGCCGCGAGCCGCTCGGCGCATCTGGGCGGCACGGTGGCGACGATTGGTTTTCCCGACCCGTCGTTGCAGGGATTTTCGCCCAAGGTGCTGGCGCACGGCCACCACGGGGGAAATCGCGTCGCTGTCCGGCGCGGGGGATGACCCGCGCTATTTCCAGATCAGCCTGCCGGTGCAGCCGGGCAATTCGGGCGGGGCGCTGGTGGACGCGCGCGGGAACGTGGTGGGCATCGTCGCGGCCAAGCTGGATGCAGTCACGGCGCTGGCGGCCACCGGGCAACTGCCGGAGAATGTGAACTACGCGGTGAAGAGCAGCCTGCTCTTGAGCTTCCTGGAATCGGTGCCGGAGGTGGATGCCAAAATCAAAGACCCAAATACCAAGGATGAAGCGTTTGAAGAGGTGGTGAAGTCGGCGCAGGATGCGGCGGTGCTGGTTTTGGTTTACTAATTTTCAACCGCGAACCACGCGAACTACGCGAAAGGTGAAGCATAAAAGTCATTCCTTTTGATTTCGTGTATTTGGCGTATTTCGCGGTTAATACTTTTCCATGGCGGTGTGGATGTTGTTTTATTGAACGGACCCCTCACCCCGGCCCTCTCCCCTCCGAGGGGCGAGGGAGAAGACACGCTATTTCACTCCACCGTCACGCTCTTGGCGAGGTTGCGGGGCTTGTCCACGTCGCAGCCGCGCGCGACGGCGATGTGATACGCGAACAGTTGCAGCGGCACGGTCGCCAGAATCGGATTCAGCAGGTCGAGCGTCGGCGGCAGGTAAATCACGTCGTCCGCCACTTTCCTGATGCCCTTGTCGCCTTCGGTCGCCAGCGCGATGATCGGGCCCTGGCGCGCGCGGATCATGGCGAGGTTGGCCATGGTCTTGTCATACATCGCATCCTGCGGCACGAGAAAAACCGTCGGCGTGTTTTTATCAATCAGCGCAATCGGCCCGTGCTTCATCTCGGCGGCGGAATAACCCTCGGCGTGGATGTAGGAAATTTCCTTCAGCTTGAGCGCGCCTTCGAGCGCAATGGGGAACGTATAGCCGCGCCCGAGAAAAAAGAAGTCGTCCGCCTTGGCATATTTCTTGGCGACTTTTTTCAACACGTCGTTCTGCGACAGAATTTTTTCAATCTGCTTCGGCAGCGCTTCCAGCCCGTGCAGAACATCCAGCGCGCGCTTGGCGGAAAGATGGCGCATCCGGCCGAGATGAATTCCCAGCAGCGTCAAAATGGAAATCGTCGAGACGAACGCCTTGGTCGAGGCGACGCCGATTTCCGGGCCGGCGTGCATGTAAATGCCGCCGTCGGATTCGCGCGCGATGGTGCTGCCGACGACATTGACGATGGCGAGGGCGCGATGGCCGCGGCGCTTGGCTTCGCGCAACGCGGCGAGCGTATCCGCCGTTTCGCCGGACTGCGAGAGCACGAGCAGGACGGTGTTTTTCTCCAGCGGGCAGTTGCGGTAGCAAAATTCATGCGCGAACTCCACCTCCACCGGAATTTGCGCCAGCTCCTCGATCAGATATTCGCCGACGAGCGCGGCATGCCAGCTCGTGCCGCTGGCGGCGATGACAATGCGGTCAATGCCGCGCAGCTCGGCGGACGTCATGTTCAAGCCGCCAAACTTGGCCGTCGCGCCCTCAAAATCAATGCGACCGCGCAAGGCGTTCAGGATGGTCTGCGGCTGCTCGTAAATTTCCTTGAGCATGAAATGCGCGTGTTTGCCGCGCGCCGCATCTTCCTGCGAAAATTCCAGATTGCTGATCTGCACATTGGCCGTGTCGGTGCCGAGATTCAAAACATCAAAGCGCTCCGGCGTGATGGTGGCCACGTCGTAGTCGTTCAGGTAAACCACTTTTTTCGTGTGGGCGACGATGGCGTTGGCGTCGCTGGCGAGAAAATTTTCATTTTTGCCGATGCCGATGATGAGCGGCGAGCCGCGCCGCGCGCCGATGATCGTGTCCGGAAAATCCGTGCAGATGACCGCCAGCCCGTAGGTGCCGATGACTTCGCGCAGCGCGTCACAGACGGCCAGGGCCAGTTCATTTCCGCCTTCCGCTTTCCGCTTTCCGCTTTTGCGCTGCTCGTAATAATCGCCGATTAAATGCGCGAGCACTTCGGTGTCGGTGTCGGATTTGAACTTGTGGCCGGCGCGAATGAGCTTTTGTTTCAGCGCGTCGTAATTTTCGATGACGCCGTTGTGGACGACGGCGATTTTGCCGGAAGCGTCGAGGTGCGGATGGCAGTTGGTGTCGGACGGAACGCCGTGCGTGGCCCAGCGTGTGTGGGCGATGCCGAGGCTGCCGGCGGCGGGTTCGGCCTTCAGGACGCGGGCGATGCCCTCGTCAATCCGGCCTTTTTTCTTGCGGAGCGAAAGGGCGGCATTGTCCAGGATCGCCACGCCGGCGCTGTCATAGCCGCGATATTCCAGCCGCCGCAAGCCTTCGAGCAGGATGGGCGAGGCCGCTTTTTTTCCAACGTAGCCGATGATGCCGCACATAAATTAATTGCGAACTGCAAATTTCAAATTGCAAATTGATTTTTCAAAATCCACTCTGCCATTTCCGCCAGGCCGTTCACGACGGCGGCGCGTTTGATTTGATCCGCGTCGTCGCGTTCAACGCCCGCGCCGTAGCCGGTGCGGACGAGTATGCTCTGTTTCACGCCGGCATTCCAGCCGCATTCGAGGTCAATCAGCTTGTCGCCCACCATGAAGCTTTCGGCGAGGTTTAAATCAAATTCGTCCCGCGCGTCGAATAAAAACTGTGGCGACGGCTTGCGGACGCGGCTCGGCTGGTCGGGCGCTTCGGGCGCGATGTAGGTTTTCTCAAAGCGCACGCCGTCGCGCGCGAACTCGCGGCTGACGCGGTCGTTGACGCTTTCCGCATCCGCCATCGTGAACAGGCCGCGCCCGATGCCGGACTGGTTGGTGACGATGAACAGCTTGAAACCGGCGTCCGCCAGCCGTTTCAGCGCCGGACCCGCGCCGGGGAAAAGCTCCACGTCGTCGGGGCGGTGCAGGTAGTTTTTTTCCGCGATGAGGGTGCCATCGCGGTCGAGAAATACGGCGCGGTTCATTATGCGGACAAATTGTGGTCAGATTGTGGCAAGAATGGAATTGAAATTTTTTTCCGGCGCGGGCAGGATACGCAGTCTTTGCATTCACCACTTAACAATCAAAAACTATGAGCACTAAAGGCAGACTCGGTATCTTGGTGGGCGGCGGTCCGGCCCCCGGACTCAACGGCGTCATCGCGGCGGCCACCATCGAAGGCATCAACCAGGGCTACGAAGTCATCGGCTTCCGCGACGGTTTCAAATACATCGCGGCGGGCGACACCACGCAGATCAAGCCGCTGACCATCCGCGACGTGAAGGACATCCACCTCAAGGGCGGCTCCATTCTCGGCACCGCGCGTACGAACCCGACCAAGTCCGAGGAGCAGATGAAAAATATTTTCACCGTGTTTGAAAAGCTCGGCATCACCGCGCTTGTCAGCATCGGCGGCGATGACACGGCGTTTTCCGCGAGCCACGTCGCCAAGCGCAGCGGCGGCAAAATCAAGGTCGCCCACGTTCCGAAGACAATTGACAACGATTTGCCGCTGCCGGGAACCGCGCCGACGTTCGGCTACGAAACCGCGCGCCACTACGGCGTGCAGATTGTCCGCAACCTGATCGAAGACGCGCGCACCACTTCGCGCTGGTATATCATCATCAGCATGGGCCGCGCGGCGGGACATCTCGCGCTCGGCATCGCCAAGGCGTCGGCGGCCACGCTCTCGATCATCTCCGAGGAATTTCGCGGCCGCCCCGTCACCGTGGATGAAGTCTGCGACACCATCATCGGTTCCATCATCAAGCGCACCGCCGAAGGCTCGCGCTACGGACTCGTCGTCCTCGCCGAAGGCCTGATTGAATCGCTCGGGGAGAAAGGTCTTATCGAAGCCTTGCCAGCCGGCCAGCTTGAACGCTTTGGCAAAGTTGTCCGCGACGACCACGGCCACCTGCGCCTCGGCGAAATCGAATTCGGCCGCCTGATGAAAGAACTGTTGACCGTGCGCCTCGAAAAGCTCGGCATCAAGATGACTTTCATTGACAAGGACCTTGGCTACGAGCTGCGCTGCGCCGACCCAATTCCGTTCGACGCCGAATACACGCGCGACCTCGGCTATGCGGCGGTGAAATTCCTCCGCTCGTCCGCCGCCGAAAAATACGGCGCTATCATCAGCTTCGTGGACGGCAAAATGAACCCACTGCCGTTCGACGACATGCTCGATCCGAAAACCGGCCGCATGCAGAACCGCCGCGTCAACGTGGACGGCGAAGCCTTCGAATGTGCGCAGGCCTATATGATCCGTCTCGAACGCGAAGACTTCGAGGACGTCAAGCAGCTTGGCAAGCTCGCCGCCGTCATCAAGGTGACGCCGGAAGAATTTAAGAAGCGCTTCGGCTACCTCGTCGGCCTGAAGTAAAAATTCATTTGCACGAACGGCGGCGGGAATATTCCCGCCGCCTTTTTTATTTCATAAAATTCGCGCAACCCGCCAGGCTGCGCTAGAATCCACCATGTTTTTCATCGGCCTGGGAACCGCCGCCCCCCGCCAGCGTTACGAACAGCAGGAGTGTTGGGAAGTGCTGCGTCACTCGGCCCCGTTCGCGCAGCTCACGCCGCGCTCGCACGCCATCCTCAAAAAAGTCCTTTGCGGCGACAACGGGATAGATTCCCGCCATCTTGCGCTCGAACCGCTCACGGAAGTTTTCAATCTTACGCCGGACGCGTTGCAGGCGCGCTTTGCCCGGCACGCGCCTGCGCTCGCCGTCGAGGCCGCCCGCCATGCCTTGCAGGACGCGAACAGCACGGCCGGCGAGATGGACGCCATCCTCATCAGCACCTGCACCGGTTATTTGTGTCCCGGCCTGACGAGCTATGTCAGCGAACAACTCGGCCTGCGCCAGGATATTTTAGCCCTCGACCTTGTCGGCCAGGGCTGCGGCGCTGCGCTGCCGAATTTTCGCGCCGCCGAGGCCGTTCTCACCGCCGGTCGAGCCAAAAAAGTTCTTTCCATCTGCGTCGAGGTTTGCAGCGCCGCTTTTTTTCTCGACGACGATCCGGGTGTTTTGATCAGCGCGTGCCTGTTTGCCGACGGTGCCGGCGCGGCCGTTTTATCCAACGAGCCTTTGCCCAGTCGTCGCCGCGTGGAATGGAAATTCACCGCCTCGCGTCTGGTCACGGCCGAACGCGAGACGCTCCGCTTCACCCATAAAAATGGAATGTTGCGAAATATCTTGTCGCCGCAGGTTCCGCAAATCGCCGGCGACCTGGCCGGAAAATTACTCGCCGAATCGCTCGCCGAGGCCGGCGTCAAACGCGATCAAATCACCGGCTGGATTCTGCACACCGGCGGCCGCGACGTGATTCTCGCCTTGTGCGACCAGCTCAAATTGACGGAATCCGACGTGCGCCACAGTTCCGCCGTGCTGCGCGAATTCGGCAACATCAGCAGCCCGACCGTTTACTTCGTGTTGCAGGCCGCGTTGAAAGATGCCGTGCCGGACGGCCTCTGGTGGATGTCCGCGTTCGGCGCGGGCTTCAGTTGCCACGGCGCGCTGCTGGAAGTGAAATCGGCGTGAGTTATGAAGCGCCTCGTCGAACCGGAATGGCTGGATGAGCTGCCGCCGGATGATCCGCACGCCATCCGCTCCCGCCGCGACCTGCGCCGCGTCAACTCCTGGATGCGTCATCCTTCGCTCTTGGTCGGCGCGTTGCAAAACGGTTTAAACGGTCTTGCGCCCGTAAAAATCATCGAGCTGGGTGCCGGCGATGGAAATTTCCTGCTCGCTGTCGCGCAAAAAATCGCGCCGCGCTGGCCGGCCGTCAACGTCACGCTGCTCGACCTTAAAAAAAATGTCTCCGCCGAAACACTCGCCGCACTGGCCGCACTTGGCTGGCGCGCGGAAGTTCTCGTTGCGGACGTTTTCAACTGGCCGCCGACCGAATGCGACGTCGTCATCGCCAATTTGTTTTTGCACCACTTTGCGGACGCGCGGCTTGCAGAATTGCTGCGTCTGATTTCCGAACGCGCGAAACTGTTCATTGCGCTCGAACCGCGCCGCGCGCCGTGGCCTTTGTTTTGCAGCCGGTTGCTTGGGGCGATTGGTTGCAATGATGTCACCCGCCACGACGCCGTCGTAAGCGTGCGCGCCGGTTTTACCGGCCACGAGCTTTCATCGCTCTGGCCGGACAAAGACCACTGGCAATTGACGGAACAATCCGCTGGCGCGTTCAGCCATCTTTTCATCGCGCGGAAAACGAATTGAGTCATGGCCGGCGCAAAACCCATCACGATTATCGGCGGCGGCCTCGCCGGCCTGACGCTCGGCATCGGGCTGCGGCAGCGCGGCGTGCCGGTGACGATTCACGAGGCCGGCAGTTATCCGCGCCACCGTGTCTGCGGCGAATTCATCAGCGGACGCGGCCAGGCGACGCTCGCGCGGCTCGGCCTGCGGGGATTGATTGACCAGGCCGGGTCGGTCAACGCGTTGACAGCGGCGTTTTTCACCGCCAGCAAATCCACTGCGCCGCGTCTGCTACCGTTGCCGGCTTTGTGCCTGTCGCGCTTCACGCTCGACGCCGCGCTGGCAAATCTGTTCCGCGAACTCGGCGGCGAATTGCAGGAAGGCCGGCGCTTTGCCGGAGAATTTGGTGAAGGCGTCGTCCGCGCGACGGGCCGTCGCGCGCAAGTGGAGCCGGGCGGGGCGCGCTGGTTCGGCCTGAAGATTCACGCGCGCAACGTTGCGCTCGCCGCCGATCTGGAAATGCACGTCTCGCCGCAAGACTACGTCGGCCTGTGCCGGATCAACGGTGGTGAGGTGAACATCTGCGGCCTGTTCCGCAAGCGCGCGGACGAAAATGGCGAGACGAAAAATGGGCGCGAACTCCTGCGTGGCCAGCCCGGCTCGCCGCTGCGCGAACGGCTGGCCGGTGCGGAGTTCGACGAGGATTCTTTTTGCGCCGTCGCCGGACTTTCGCTGCGCCCGCAGTCGGCCGCCGACCGCACCGAGATTTGCGTGGGCGACGCCATCACCATGATCCCGCCCGTCACCGGCAACGGCATGTCCATGGCCTTCGAGTCCGCGGAGATCGCCGTCGCGCCGCTCGCCGTGTGGAGCCGTGGCGAAACCTCATGGAGCGCCGCCCGCCAGAAAATCGCGCACGATTGCGATGCCGCCTTTGCCCGCCGCCTGGCGTGGGCGAAATGGCTGCAACGAATCATCCTCACGCCCTCGCTGCAAAATCCGCTCGCCGCGCTCGCCGCCCGCAGCGACTGGTTCTGGCGGCGGGCGTTTGAACGCACGCGTTGAATCTGAAATCGTGAAATACGCCAACCAAGCGAACTTAAAACCAGCCCTTCATCGGGATTTTGTTTCGTGTATTTCGCATGGTTCGCGGTTAAATTATCCCGGTGAAACCGCTCGCTGACTGCCAGTTTTACACCTTCGTGGACACGGCCTACCTGCACGGCCGCGCGCCCGAACTCGTCGCGCAACAGCTCTGCGACGGCGGCAGCGACTTGATCCAGCTCCGCGCCAAGAATTCTTCACCCGACGAAATCCGCGCAATGGCGGAAAAGATTTTGCCCGTCACGCGCCGCGCGAGTGTCGGCCTCGTCATCAACGACCACTTGGACATCGCGAAAGCCGTTGGCGCGGACATCTGCCATCTCGGCCAGGAAGATTTCTTCGACGCCGGATACAAAAATGTTTCCGAACTAAAAATTAACAACTCAAAACTCAAAATTGGCCTCAGCACGCACGCCCCCGCGCAGGCGCAACGCGCGCTCGACGCCGGGGCGGACTACCTCGCCATCGGGCCGATCTACGCCACCGGCACCAAGCCCACCGCCAAGCCCGTGACGCTCGACTACGTCCGCTGGGCGGCGGCGCACGCGACGGTGCCGTGGTTCGCCATCGGCGGCGTCAATTTGCAGACCCTCGATGCCGTGCTGGCGGCGGGCGCGACGCGCATCTGCGTTGTCTCCGCCATCCTCAACGCGCCGGACGTGGTGAAAGCCTGCGCGGAGTTCCGGCAACGGCTGCCGGGAGCCGGCCAAGCCGGGCGTGCCGACGCCGACGCCTGACCTGCCTTTGGCAAAGTCAGGCCTGCCGTCGTCAACGCCACGGCTGGCGTCGGGGAAGTCACGGGAGGCGTCGCCGACGCCACACCTCCTTTTGCCAACGCCACGTCTGCCTTCGTGAACGCCACGTCTCCTTTTCCCGAAGCCACACCTGCCGTCAGGAAAGTCAGGCCTGCCTTCGCCGTAGCCACGACCGGCGTTTCCGAAGTCAGGACTCCTTTTTCCGACGCCATGCCTGCCTTTTGAAAAGTCACGCGTGGCGTCGGCTGCGACGCAACAACTTACGCAGAAAACGGCTTTTAACCGCCCAACCCCACTGTAAGCGTCATTTGAAACCTTTCATCTGGGTCAAAGAACTATCCCGGCGGGACGTGGGAGGCTTCCCGCTGCAACTGGATAAGCTGGTCGCCTTTCGAGTGGCTTTCAATCGGCGTCTGTTTCTCCGGTGGCAGTTCAGGCGTGGTTTGTAGGTATTTTGTCCAGTGTTCCTCGGAAATGATTTTGCAGTTGGAACCGTGCGACTTCAATTCGAGAGCCGTTTCAATTTTTCTTCCGTAGCTTTCATGCGCCCAAGCTGGTTCGGCAAAACTACCCACCACCAAATAACTCAGGTCACGAGTGGAGTGCTTGTAACAAATGCCGCCTCGCGCCCGGACGGCGGCTTCGCATTGATCCCGGTCGCCATCGCTGAAAATGAACCCCCCGGTGAAACAAAAGGAGCGTCCTTCAAACACAACTTCGGGAGCGGGAGTATCCAGCATCTCCTTTGAAGTTGGAATCTGGCTTGAAGATTTGCGTTTGGCTGAAGTCTTGTAGGGCTTCAGCACATAGGTTGTTGTTTCTTGCGCGCCCATTAAAGGAGTTCTTTCTGCACTTGCTTGTCTTTTGTTTGGGGCTTCGGCTTTGAACCAAGCATATCCAAAAACTCTTTCTCCGACAGGATTTTTACGCCGAGTTCTTTTGCCTTGTCCAATTTTGAACCCGCTTCTTCTCCGGCGAGCAGGAAATCTGTGTTCTTGCTTACCGAGCCGGTTACGTTGCCACCGGCATCGCGGATGAGTGCCGAGGCTTCATCGCGGGACAAACTTGGCAACGAGCCAGTGAGAACGAAGGTCTTACCGAACAAACCGCTTTCTTTTGGAACCGTTGAGTTAGCCAGTCCACCTAGTGGCCATATATTGAGTTCCTTAAATCGAAACAAAGTCTTCTTCCCAGCCTCCGACTTAAAATAATCAAGAACACTTTCGGCAACTACGGGACCTAACTCTTCTGGCATCCCAGCCTTGTTAAGTCGTTCTTCAAGGGTTGACAACCGCCCTTTCAACTTAGCCCGCTGGTCTTGCAGATCTTTGGAAAGTTTCTCGCGCTCTATTCGTGGCTTGCCTTTTTGCCGCTCCTTGTGCTCTGCGGCCTGCTTTTCCAGAGCATTGCGTTCAGGTGTAAGTAAATCAATTTCTCGTCTCAACCTTATTCGTTCTTGTTCAACTTCAAGCCGCAAGCTTTTTGCATCTTGAGATCGGCGGTCAATTTCTTGACGAATCAAAGCCCATATTGGCTTCCTTCGCGAAATAAGTGTTTCGCTTCCGTCATCTGCGTCTGAATCTCCCGCTAAAGCCTTGTTTCGTAATTTTCCTTCGTCAGTGATTAATTTCAGAAGATTGGAATTCGCCACGTCTTGAAAATCTAGATGCCACTTTCCAATGTAAAACGCAGTTGCTTCACCCACATTGGCGAGTCCCACGGCTTGAATCCAGCGGGAGAGCGGCGCGGTCTTGGCGCGCTGGAGCGCGTCGAGAATTTTTGTGGCGTTCTTCTCGCCGAACACGCGCGGCTCGTCGTCCGTGCCGAGATTCAATTTGCCGAGCACTTCCAGTTTCAGATCGAACAAATCGAGCGGTTCCTTGACGAGACCGCGCTCGACGAGTTTTTCCGCCACGATGCCGCCGAGCGATTCGAGGTCGAGCGCCTTGCGCTGGGCGAAATACTCGACGCGCCGAGTGAGCTGGGCCGGACAGCCCGCGATGTTCTGACAGCGCCACGCGACTTCGTCGGTGTCGCCGCCGGACATTTTCTCCTTCGCAATCGGCCCGCCGCACGCGGGGCATTTCCCTTTCACGAAATTGAACAAATCAAATTCCTTCGCGCCGGGCGGGCGTTTGGTTTTCACCACCTCGAAAATTTCCGGGATGACCATGCCGGCCTTGCGCACGACCACGGTGTCGCCGATGCGGATGTCCTTGCGGCGGATTTCATCCTCGTTGTGCAGCGTGGCGCGCGCCACCGTCGAGCCTTGCACGAAGACGGGTTCCAGTTCCGCCACCGGCGTGAGCACGCCCGTGCGCCCGACTTGCACGGTGATCGCCTTGAGCACGGTCTCGGCAGGCGTGATCCACGGCACGGGTTTGTGAACAATCGCGTAACCCGGCGCGCGGCTGCGTCCGGGAATTTTTTTCCAGTCGGCGAGCGTGTTCACCTTGAGCACGATGCCGTCAATCTCGTAAGGCAACTGCCGGCGCAGGTCTTTGTCCTCGTCGTAGTGCGCGACAACTTTGTCCGCGTATATTTTCAAAACCTCCTCGATGCCGTCGCAGACCCACCAGAACTTTTTGTCTTGCGTCGGCAGGCCGAACTTGGCGAGCGCTTCGAGCATTTCGGAATGCGTCTTGAACGCGATGCCATCCACCGCGCCGACGGCGTAAAACACGGCGCGAATCGGACGTTGCGCGACGAGCTTGGGGTCGAGCTGTTTGAGTGTGCCGGCGGTGGCGTTGCGGGCATTGGGAAAAGGTTTTTCGCCTTCGGCGGCGAACTTGGCGTTGAGCGCGTCAAAGTCCTTGATGGAAATATAAGCCTCGCCGCGGACTTCGAGCAGGGCAGGGGGATGCTGAAGATTTAATTCCAGCGGAATGCCGCGCACGGTTTTGAGATTGGTCGTGATGTCATCGCCTTCCGTGCCGTCGCCACGCGTGACGCCGAGCGCAAGCTTACCGTGGCGATAGTGAAGGCTGATGGACACGCCATCCACCTTCGGCTCGATGATGTATTGGATTTTATCGCGACCGAGATGTTTGCGGATGGTCGCGTCAAATGCGCGGAGTTCGGCGAGCGTGTTTTCATCCTGTGCGCGATTGCGCTGGTCGCGGTCGGGCACTTCGTCCTTCGTCGGCAAATCGCTGGCCTGAACCTTGTCGAGCGAGAGCATCGGCACGAGATGTTTGACGCGGACGAATTTTTCACTGGGCGCGCCACCGACGCGTTGCGTGGGCGATTCGGGCGTGACGAGATCGGGAAAATTTTTCTCCAATTCCTGCAATTCCTTGAAGAGCTGGTCGTATTCGCGGTCGGTGATGATTTGCCGGCCCTCGACGTAGTAGGCGTGGTCGTGCCGGCGGATCTCGTCGGCGAGTTGCGCATGGCGTTTATTGGCTTCGGCGTGCGTCACGGGGAAATGATGGGCACTGGCGCGGCGAAAGAAAATCCTTTTTAGATTCCGTCGGCCAACTTGTGCCAGCCGGCCGGCATCAATGGATGCGTGGCCGGTTCACAACTTTGGCGAAACCGCATTGGTCATTGTCCCATCGTTCAAATCCGGGTCGAACGCGCGGGCAGGTTCGGTTGACGGCGTGGCTGCGCCCTTTGTCCAGAGGCCGCCAGCTTGCTCCGGCGTGAGCGTGGCCGCCGGCTTGAATTTCTCTCCAGCCATGTAATCCAGCAGCGAGCGGCGCAGTTGCAGCAATTCTGAACCACCGCGTTCGTTGTCCAGGTTGATGGCGGAAACCAGCAGGCGCCCTGGTCCGACGCTGGTCTCGAAAATGACGCCAAGTTTCCAATTACGGTTCCAATCGTCAATTGCCCACACAATCGGCTTCAAATTGCGCGGCGCAGTTTCAAGATTGACCGAGCGGACGTTGTTGACGAGTTGAATCCACTGCCAGTCGCAATTTGCCTCGGTAGGAAATTCCGCCAGAGCAGGATGATTCGTGTCGCAGAGCAGGCCAAGCATGGCGTCAAATTTCGGTCTCGGATTCGCCGGCGGACGGACGGTCATCTGGATGTTCCAAAAAACGGGGACGTTTTTCATCGGCGGACATTTCGATGGATCAAGGTCGGCGGCTGATGGCATGAACAGCACCTTGCCACCAGCGGCAAGTCGCGTCGCGGCTTCGCTCCAATTATGCGTCACCAAAACATCGGATGGCACGGTCGTGTCCATTTGCGCCGGATAGAGCCAGAAATTCCAGTCATTGGCGAACGGCGGGTTTTCAATTTCGACGATGAGCTTGTATGCGGCCGGGGCGGGAAGTTTGGACAAATCGGCGGTAATTTTCCCAAGCGGAAAATTTTTTCCGATGGGGATTGTCTGCATGCCTAGCGATCCGTTGGCGACAATGTTGTTTGAAGAATTTACTATTTCCCAGCCCGCGGGAACATTGGTCAGCACCATCTCCCCGAAATTTGCAACCTCGGCATTTACGTCGAACGAATCAGCAGTTGTGAAAACCCGTTTATTCAAACGCGCGAGCGGAACAACGGAGTTGCAAAATCTTCTAAACTCTTCCGGTGTGACGTAGCCTTTGCTTTCCCAGAACGCATCCAGCACGCCGATGAGCGCGGTGCCCTGGCCGAGATAATCGTGCAGGTCGAGCAATTGAAAACCGGCGAGGCCGGGCGTGCGCAGGTTGGCCTCGATCTCCTCCTTGTAGCACGCAAGCTGAAACCGGCCGGACGCCCAGGCAAAGGCATGATCCTGATCCAACACGCCTTCCTGTTCCGCGATGTATTTGAAAATGTCATAGTTGCCCGGCTTCAAATAGCCGGTGAATTTTTTCATCACGTCGAAGTCAGGATACGCGCACCATTGGCCGACCTCGTGCGCGAGGACGGGAATATGAACATCTGCCAGCGCATCGCGATAGTCATTTCCAAACCAGCCGGACGCACCGCGCAGATTGCCGTTGCCGAATCGGACGAGCGAGGCGTATTGCGCGCCGCCGTTCACTTGTGACGGGGCGGACCAGCCGGTGCCGGCGGAATAAAGTCGGCGTGGATCTTTTGCATAATTGTCGGCGGCCCACTGCGGCGTGAAGCGCGAGTAATTGCGCGGCTCGTTACTCGGCGAAAGCAGGATGAACGACGGGTGATTGCCGTAGGCCGCGAGGAGGCGCGCAGTCTCATCGTCCAGCCATTGCTTCATCACCGGGCTGCCGAAATCGGCCCACAGGCCGCATTCGGGCTGGAGATAAAAGCCGAGTTCGTCGGCGGCATCAAAAGCGGCTTCGGGCGGACACCACGAATGGAAACGCATTCCGTTCAAGCCATAATCCTTGCAGGTCTGGATGATTTTTTTCCACGACGCGACATCCATCGCCGGATAACCCGTGAGTGGAAATTCGCCGCCGTCATGCGTGAGCCGCAGGTTGACGGGGCGGCCGTTGATGAGCAGGTCTTTGTCGTTGTGCGTGATTTCGCGGAGGCTGAAAGTATTTACAGTAACTTCATCAAAATTAAATTTGTCGGTTCCGCCGACAACTTCAATCCGAAGGCGATAATGAGCGGTAGAAAATTCGTCCCAAAGCTTCGCTTGATCGCCGAGATTTATTTGCGCTTCAACGGGGAGATTTGTATCGGATATATTATGAAAATTTTCACTGCTCGGAACAATTTCTATCGGTTCCGTTCCTGGGCAGGATTCAATATAAAATTCAGTTTTTCCGATGGCTTCCTCGCCGGAGAAATTGTGAAGGTTCATCTTCACGCGAATACTTTTATTTGTTACATCTGGAAAAATTTGCACGTCGTCAATCCAAACTGGACTCGTCGCACGCAATTCAATTTTCCCCACGATGCCGTTCCACGCCGCGCCCAGTCCGTCAGAAATGCTGTGCGAATCAACCAGATGGCCGGCTGCCGGCAATTGCAGGCGGTTGTCCACGCGAATGCTCAAGCGATGTTTGCCCGGCGTCAGCGCGCCAAGATCGGTGATGTGCGGCGCGACAAGGCTGTCGTTGGCGGGAAATTCTCTGTCGTCCACCCAGACCTTGCTCTGCCAGTGCGCACGTTCCAGAAAAAGCGTGAAATGTTTGCCGATCCAGTTTGTCGGAATCTCAACGTCACGCTGATACCACGCCGCGCCGAGATAATGCTTCGGCGGCTGCGCCAGAAACGGCACCTCGACGTGACCCGGTTGCGAAAAATGTTCGCGCAGGCTCGCCGGCTGGATTTTCCACCACGCATCGCCGAGCATGAGTACCCACGGCGTGTGCGTGGTGATGTCGTCGCCGTAGCCTTGCGCCTGAAGGATGCCGGGCAGTTGGATTTTGTCCGGCAAATCCTTGGCAAACCAATTTTCGTTTATGCCGGCGTTGGTGCGGTCGAGGGCAAAGCGCCATTCACCCGCGAGCGGCAAAATTTCAGCAGCGCGCAATGGTGGCAAGGTCAGGCAAAGCAGGAGCGCGGAAAGTAGCAGGCGGCGTTTCATGTGTGGCGGCAGATTAGACGGAAAACCCTGGCGGCTGAATAGCTAAAAATGATGATTCAACCACCGGGAGGCGCGCGGTTTGTGTTGATAATTGGGCGCAGAAAAGGCATTAAAACGCGCGCATGAAACACAATTCCTATTTTGAAGGCAAAGTCCAGAGCCTCGTCGTCGGCACCACCGACGGGCCGGCCACCGTGGGCGTGATCGAACCCGGCAAATATAGCTTCGGCACCGATTGCATCGAGCACATGCACATCGTGGCCGGCACGCTCAAGGTCAAGCTCCCCGATGGCGAATGGGCGAGTTACGGTCAGGGCAAGTTTTTCATCGTTCCCAAAGGCGTGAAGTTCGAGGTGGAAGCTGTCGGCGACGTCGCCTATCTCTGCTACTACAAGCGCTGACGGTAAAACAATTCAACGGAACTGCCGGATGAAAATTGTTTCGTCCGGCAGTTTTTTTATTTGGCCGCCTTGAGCAACGCTGCAATCAAACCGTCCGTCGTGTGTTCCTTCGCTTCAAGCGTCAGCTTGAGGCCGAGCGCGGCGATGGTTTTGGTGGTTTCCGGGCCAATGGACGCGAGCTTGAGCTGCGGGAATTTTTTCACCAGTTTCGGCAGATCAAAGCGAGCATGGAAATGTTCCACCGTCGAGCTGCTGGTGAACGTCACCCAGTCCGCGCCTTCCGCCTGCAATCGCGCCGCCGCGCCGGTGCGATCCTCAGTCTCGGCCACGGTTTTGTAAATGGCGATGTCATCCACGATGGCACCTTCTTCTTGCAGCGCGTCCGGTAATTCTTTATTCGCCACCTCGGCGCGGAGCAGGCACATCTTGACGTTCTCGATGTCCTGGTATTTCATGAACGCCTCGGCGATTCTTTTGGCGGTGAACTCTTCCGGCTGCACGTCCACCTGTAAATGCAGCTCGCGCAATTTCGCCGCCGTGGCCGGGCCGACCGCCGCGATCCGCGCGCCGCCGATCTCGCGCAAGTCCTGAAACCGCTTGAAAAACATGTCGAAAAAAGCCGTCACGCCGTTCGCGCTGGTGAAGACGAACCAGTCGTAGGAATTCAACTCCAGCAGGCAGTCAATGATCGCGTCGCGCTCGGTCGGATGCGTGAGCTTGATGGTCGGCACTTCCAAAACATCCGCGCCGAGTTCCGCGAGCCGGTGCGCGAAACTTCCCGCCTGCTCCGCGCGGCGCGTGACGACGATGCGCTGGCCGAACAGCGGCTTGGATTCGAACCAATTTAATTTTCCGCGCAGCTTCACGACGTCGCCAACGATGATGATGGCCGGCGGCGAAAGTTTTTCCTTCTCCGCGAGCTTGGCAATCGTGGCCAGCGTGCCGGCGACGGATTTCTGCCGGCCGGTCGTGCCGCGATGCACCACCGCCACCGGCGTCTCCGCCGCCATGCCGTGCGCGATGAGCGATTTCGTCCAGTCGGCGAGATTGTCCATGCCCATCAGCACGACCTTGGTGCCGGGGATTTTGGCAATCTGCTCGTAGCGCAAGGCTGTGGGCGCATCCGCCGAATCGCTGTGGCCGGTGAAGACGGTGAAGCTGGAGCAATGCTCGCGGTGCGTGAGCGGAATGCCGGCATAATTCGCCGCCGCCACCACGGACGAAACGCCCGGCACCACCTCGAACGGAATTTTTTCCGCCGCAAGTTTTTCTGCCTCCTCGCCGCCGCGACCGAAGATAAATGGGTCGCCGCCCTTAAGGCGCACGACAGTTTTTCCTTCGCGGGCGCGGGCGAGCATGAGTTCGGTGAGCTGTTCCTGTGTGAGGCCGCCGTCGCGTTTGTGGTTGCCGCGCGCAATGATTTCGGCGGACACCGGCGCGAGCCGGAGCAATTCGGGATTTACCAGCACGTCGCAGATGACCACTTCGGCGCGGCGGAGCAATTCCGCGCCGCGCAACGTGAGCAAGCCGGCGTCGCCGGGACCCGCGCCCACCAAATAAACTGTGCCTTTGGATTTCACGCGGACAATTTAGCCGAACGCGCGCGGCGGGCACAATGAAAGAGCAGTTTGAAATGGCCGGTGCATCCGTGATCAGGAGCAAAACATTTCATCGCGCACGGAATTTCAGAGGTTCAAGCTGAATTTGCCCGCACACTGAAAAAAAGTTGAAAAAAGTATTGCAATGAATCCGGCATTTGATAATTTGACCGCTCCTCGCCGCCCGTAAGGTTGGCCGGACAGCATTGTTTGTGAACCGATAACTGATTCCCAGCAGGGACAGGATTGATGGCTCGCTGACTTCAAAAAGTTGCTGATACAAAACTTTAGTTATTATGCCCGTTAAAACATTTAGACCACTGACGCCGTCCACGCGATACATCACGATCGCGGACTTCAGTGACATTACCAAGACGAAGCCGGAGAAGTCGCTTGTGGAAATCCGCAAGAAGACGGGCGGACGCAACCATTACGGTCGCGTCACTGCGCGCGGCATCGGCGGCGGCCACAAGCAGAAAATCCGCCTCGTGGATTTCAAGCGCAACAAGCACGGAGTCGAAGCGACGGTCGCAGCGATTGAATATGATCCGATGCGTTCGGCGCGTTTGGCGCTCCTTGAATACAAAGACGGCGAAAAGCGTTACATCATCGCGCCGGTCGGCGTGACGGTGGGTCGCATCATTTCCAGCGGTCCGACGGCGCCGCCGGAAGTTGGCAATTCACTTCCGCTCAAGGCGATTCCGGTCAGCACGGCGATTCACAATTTGGAACTCCAGCCCGGGCGCGGCGGTCAGATGGTTCGTTCGGCGGGCGGGGCGGCGACGTTGATGTCGCGCGATCAGGGATATGCGCAAATTCGTTTGCCTTCCGGCGAAATCCGCAAGATCAACGAAGAGTGCTACGCGACCATCGGCCAGGTCGGCAACACGGAACACGAAAACGTCGTTCTCGGCAAAGCTGGCCGCACGCGTCATCGCGGTCATCGCGGCATCACACGCGGCATGGCGCGGAACCCGGTGGATCATCCGAACGGCGGCGGTCAGGGCAAATCCAAGGGCGGTGGCGGCTGGCAGCAGCTCATGTCGCCGTGGGGCAAGGTCGCCAAGGGCGGCAAGACCCGCGCGAAATACAAAACCTCCAACCGCCTCATCATTGTTCAGCGCAATGGTCTGCCGATGAAAAACAAATAATTTATGGGACGCTCGATTAAAAAAGGCCCGTTTGTAGAAGGTCATCTTTTGGAGAAAATTCAGAAGGCGAAGGCGGCCAACCAGAAGACGCCGATTAAGACCTGGTCGCGTCGCTCGACGATCACGCCGGAGTTTGTCGGCCTGACGTTCACCGTTCACAACGGCAAAGTATTTAACCCGGTTTTCATCACGGAAAACATGGTTGGTCACAAGCTCGGGGAATTTTCCCTGACACGCACGTTCAAGAAACACGGCGCCCATACCGCGAAGGCGGAAGCCAAATAGTTTTTATGGAAGTTTTCGCCATCACCAAAAATATCCCGATGTCCGCGCAGAAAATGCGCGAAGTCGTGCGGCAGATCCAAGGATTGCCGGCGCTGCAGGCCGAACAGATTCTGGCCGTCGTGCCGCGCAAGGGTGCGCGCTTTGTCGCCAAGACGCTGCATTCGGCCATCGCCAATGCGGAAAACAACAACAAGCTTCGTCCCGAAACCTTGCGCATCAAGGAAGCGGTCGCGGGCACGGCGACGACCATCAAACGTTTTCAACCGAAGGCGCGCGGCTCGGCGGGTCCGATCTTGAAGCGCCGCTGCCACATCAAAATCACTTTGTCCGACGAATAATATGGGTCAAAAAACCAATCCAATCGGCTTACGTGTCGCGGTCAACAAAGACTGGCGCTCTAAGTGGTATGCCGACAAGAAAGAATTCAGCAAGCTGCTCACGGAAGACCGTTTGATCCGCGACCTACTCAAGAAGAAGCTCGAAGGCGCCTCGGTGCCGAAGATTTTGATCGAGCGCGCGACGAATCGTTGCCGCGTCACGATTTTGACCGCCCGTCCTGGAGTGGTCATTGGTCGCAAAGGTTCGGAGATTGACAAGCTCAAGGAAGAATTAAGCAAGAAGACCGGCAAGGAAGTTTACGTTGACATCGTCGAAGTCAAGCAGCCCGAACTCGACGCGCAGTTGTGCGCGGAGAACATCGCGTTGCAGCTCGAACGCCGCGTTTCGTTCCGTCGTGCGATGAAAAAGGCGTTGCAGACCGCGAAAGATTTCGGTGCTGAAGGCATCAAGATCCGCGCGGGTGGCCGTCTCGGTGGCGCGGAATTGGCGCGCGTCGAAATGTATCACTGGGGCCGGGTGCCGCTGCACACGCTCCGCGCGAACATTGATTACGGTTTCGCGGAAGCGAACACGGTTTACGGCAAGCTCGGCATCAAGTGCTGGATTTGCAAGGGCGAAAACAAGCCCCAGAGAAAAGAAGTGAAGGCTGAAGCGCCTGTCGTTGGTTAATTTTTAAGAAGATTTTTTTGTTATGGCAATGCAACCGGCAAAAGTAAAGTTTCGCAAGATGCACCGTGGCAGTCGCACGGGGCTGGCGATGACTGGCAACACCGTCGCGTTCGGCGAATACGGCCTGATGGCGCTGGAGCGTTGCTGGATGGACGGCAAGCAGTTGGAATCCTGTCGCGTGGCGATCACCCGCCACATGAAGCGCAAGGGCAAGATGTGGATCCGGGTGTTTCCGCAGAAGTCCTACACGAAGAAGCCGCTTGAAACGCGCATGGGCAAGGGCAAGGCGCCGCTCGAAGGCTGGGTGGCGGTCATCCGGCCGGCGAACGTGCTGTTCGAAGTGGACGGCATTACGGAAGCGGAAGCGCGCGAATCCATGCGCCTGGCTGCGACGAAATTGCCGATCAAAACCAAGTTTATTTCGCGCCATCATCACGCGAGCTGAGAGTTTATGAAATTTTCCGATTCCAAAATCAAAGATGCCACGCTGGTGGAACTGGCGGCGCTCGGCCGCGACCTCCGGCACGAAATCTTCAACCTGCGCCTGCAACAGGCGAGCGCGCAGTTGGAAAAACCCGCGCGCCTGCGCACGCTGCGCAAGGACATCGCGCGCGTCGAAACCCGCATGTCGGCATTGCGGAACCAGGCGGCGAAACCGTCGGCGAAATAATTTTGTATGGCTGAATCAACGAACATTGTGGCGGCGACCGGCAAGCGCAAACAGCGCGTCGGTGAGGTTGTCTCGAACAAGATGACCAAGACGATTGTGGTGCGCGTGGAACGCCGTTTCCCGCATCCGAAATTTAAAAAGATCGTCACCTCTTACAAGAAGTTTTACGCGCACGACGAAAAGGCGCAGGCGAAGCCGGGCGACACCGTCCGCATTGAGGAATCCCGACCGCTGTCGAAGCTGAAACGCTGGACGCTCATTGAAGTTGTCGAGCGCGGCGAGAATGTAACGGCGGTCGTGGCCTGAATTTTATTTTATGTTGCAAGTTCGATCCAGTTTGGATGTGGCGGACAACACCGGTGCCAAGGTGGCTTGGAACATCGGCGTGCTCGGCCGCAACCAGCGTTATGCCGGCATCGGCGACGTCATCAAGGTTCACATCAAGGAAGCCGCGCCAGATGGCTCGGTGAAAAAAGGCGAAGTGCATGACGCCGTGGTCGTCCGCACGCGCCACATCATCACGCGCGCCGACGGTTCGGTGCTGCGCTTCGACAGCAACGCCTGCGTCATCATTGACAAGGAACTGAATCCGAAGGGAACGCGCATTTTCGGCCCGGTCGCCCGCGAGCTGCGCGAAAAGAAGTTCATGAAGATCATTTCACTCGCGCCGGAAGTCATTTGAAGGTTATGTCAAAATTTCACGTTAAAAAAGGCGACCAGGTAACTGTCATCGCCGGCAAAGAAAAAGGCAAGAGCGGCAAGATCATCCATGTGCTGACCGAGAAGCAGCGCGTCATCGTCGAAGGTTTGCAGATGATCAAGAAGCACGTCAAAAAGAGCCAGCAGAATCCGAACGGCGCGATTCTTGACCGCGAAGGTTCGATCCACATCTCGAATGTAAAAAAAGCGGAGGCGGCGGCCGCGTAAATAATTTTCACGGCCAAATCCGTGAGCTGAAAAATGAAATCCCGACTTTACAAAAAATACAACGAAGAAGTGGTGCCGGCGCTCAAGGCCAAGCACAACTTTGCGAACATCCACCAGGTTCCGAAGTTTGTGAAGATTGTCGTCAACATGGGCATCAACGCGTCACTGGAAAAAGGCGCGATGGAAGATGCCGCGAAAGATCTGACCCAATTGACCGGCCGCAAGCCGGTGATCAGCAAGTCGAAGAAGGACGTCGCCAATTTCAAGCTGCGCAAGAACCAGCCGATTGGCTGCCGCGTGACGCTGCGTGGCGACACGATGTATGAATTTTACGACCGCCTGGTCGCCACCGCGCTGCCGCGCATCCGCGATTTCCGCGGTTTGTCGCCGCGCAAGTTTGACGGCCGTGGAAACTACACGTTCGGCGTGCCGGATCAGACCATTTTCCCGGAAATTGAACTGGAAAAAATCAAACGCCAGCAGGGCATGGACATCACGATCGTGACGACCGCCGGAAAAAACGACCTGGCGCACGACCTGTTGAAACTGATGGGTTTTCCGTTCGCAGAAAAATAATTTGTTATGGCCAAGAAATCCTGGATTGAACGGAACAACCGCAAAAAAGAAACGGTTAAGAAATTCGCCGCGATTCGCGCGGAACTGAAGGCGAAACGCGACTACGCCGGCTTGGCGAAGCTGCCGCGCGACGCGAGCCCGACGCGCGTGGTGAATCGCTGCGCGTTCAGCGGCCGCCGCCGTGGTTACTGGCGCAAGTTCGGGGTGTCACGTTTGACGTTCCGTGAGGCGGCGTTGAACGGGCTGATTCCTGGTGTGACGAAGGCCAGTTGGTGAAAATTTGTTCGTGCTGGCTGTCGGTTTCGCAATTGTGCGGGAGCCGAAACGCAGGACGAAAGTTAAAAAGTAAATATGAGCGATCCGATTTCTGACATGTTGACGCGCATCCGCAACGCGGGTGCGGCGCAATTGCCCTCTGTCGAGCTGCCGCATTCCCGCATCAAGGAAAGCGTGGCGAAGCTGTTGCAACAGCAGGGTTACATCACTGACGTGTCCGTCGAAGGCGGCACGAAGAAGAAGCTGAAGATGCGCTTGAAGTTTAACGGCAAAAAGAGCGTCCTCGAAGGTCTGAAGCGCGTCAGCAAGCCCGGTCTGCGCCGCTATGTCGGTGCGACGGAAATTCCCCGCGTGCGCGGCGGACTCGGCGTGGCGATTGTCTCGACCTCGGAAGGTCTGTTGACCGACCAGCAGGCACGCAAGAAAAACCTCGGCGGAGAGCTTCTCTGCTACATCTGGTAATAATTTTATGTCTCGTATTGGAAAACAGCCGATTGCCATTCCCGCCAAAGTGAAGGTGGAAGTGAAGGGACAGAAAGTTCATGTCGAAGGCCCGAAGGGCAAGCTGAACTGGGAACTTCCCCAGCGCACCAGCCTCAAGGTGGAAGGCGACAAGATTGTCGTGAGCCGCTCCGGTGAAGACGCGCAGGCGAAGGCGTTGCATGGCTTGAGCCGCGCGCTCGTCAACAACATGGTTAAGGGTGTCGCCGAAGGCTTCGTCAAGAAGTTGGAAATCCAGGGCGTCGGTTTCAAGGCTGTCGTCAACGGCAAGGTCGTGAACCTGTCGCTCGGCTATTCGCATCCGATCAATTACAACATTCCTGACCAGATCAAAGTCACGGTCGAGGAAAATACCAAGCTGACGATTGAAGGGCCCGACAAGATGATTGTCGGCAAGGTCGCTTCTGAAATTCGCGCCTATTATCCGCCGGAACCTTACAAGGGCAAGGGTGTCCGTTACGCCGGCGAACACGTCGTGCGCAAGGAAGGCAAGACCGTCCAATAACAATTTTAGTCCACGGCCTAAACCGTGGACGCACTGAGATGAGAACCGAAAAAAAATTAAAATTGAAGCAGTTGCGCCACTGGCGCATCCGCAAGCGGGTCAGCGGCACGTCCGAACGCCCGCGCATGAGCGTCCGCTTCACCAACGAAAACATCCACGTCCAGTTCATTGACGACGTTGCCGGCAAGACGATTGCCGCGACCTCGACGGTGACCAAGGGCAAAGTGCGCGAACTGTCCGCCAATGTGGACGGTGCGAAAAAAGTCGGAGCGATTGCGGCGAAAGCGGCGATTGACAAGGGCATCTCGGCGGTAGTGTTCGACCGCGGCGGCACGCGTTATCATGGCAAGATCAAGGCGCTGGCCGACGCCGCGCGCGAGGCTGGATTGAAATTTTAACCTGAACCGGAGAATTTATTGTGGCTGAAAACGAAAACATTCCAGAAGTTCCTGCCGCCGCTCCCGAAGCGCCGAAACCGCCGTCAGAATCACGCGGTTCGCGCGGTGGATTTGGCGGACGTGGTGGCCAGGGCGGACGTGGCGGTGGCCGTGGCCGTCGCCCCGATGTCGGTGAAAATGCTTTTGCCAAAGGTGGCGAAGAAATGGTCGAGAAAGTGGTTTTCATCAACCGCTCCTCGAAAGTCGTGAAGGGCGGTCGCCGCTTCAAGTTCAGCGCGCTCGTCGTCGTCGGCGACAAGAAGGGCAAAGTCGGCATGGCGCTCGGCAAAGCGGCGGAAGTCGCGGATGCCATCAAGCGCGGCGGCGAGCTCGCCCGCAACAAGATGGTTGCGGTCTCGTTGAAAGACGTGACCATTCCGCACGAAGTTTATTCCTGCTACGGCGGCGCGAAAATTTTGCTGCGCCCGGCCTCGCCCGGAACGGGCATCATCGCCGGCAAGACGGTTCGTTCCGTTTTGGAATCCGCCGGCATCAAGGACATTTTGACCAAATCGCTCGGCTCGAAAAATGCGGCCAACGTCGTGAAAGCGACTTTGAACGGTCTGTTGAGCCTCCGCACCCGCGAGCAGATTTACACCTCGCGCGGACTGCCATTTAAAAAAGTTTCCACGCCGGCTGTGCCCGCAGCGGTGGCGGCCTGATAAATCATTTTTATGCGACTGCACAATCTTAAACCCCGTCCCGGCGCGAAGCACCGCACCAAGCGGCTCGGTCAAGGCGAATCCAGCGGCCACGGCAAAACCTCCGGTCGCGGTGGCAAGGGCCAGACCGCGCGTTCCGGCAGCTCGATCCGCATCGGTTTCGAAGGCGGCCAGATGCCGCTCATCCGCCGCATTCCCAAGCGCGGTTTCAACAACGCCCGCTTTACGACGGCCTACAGCCCGGTCAACGTCGGTGACTTGAACCAGTTTGAAGACGGCGCGCGTGTGGATGAAACCGCCTTGCGTTCCGTCGGCCTGGCCAATGGTCCGAAGCTTGGCATCAAGATTCTCGGCACCGGCGATTTGACCAAGAAGCTGGTCGTCATCGTCAGCGCCATCAGCGCCTCGGCGAAAACGAAGATCGAGGCCAAGGGCGGCTCGGTCGAACTCATCGCCAAAAAATCTTCGGCTGCGGCCAAGAAATAATCCGGCTGAAGAATGTTCCGCTCCATCGCCAGCACCCTTAGCAATTGCTTCAAGATTCCGGAACTGAAATCCCGGATCTGGTTCACGCTCGGGATTCTGGCGGTTTGCCGTCTGTTGGCGGTCATCCGGATTCCCGGTCTGAACGGCGACGCGTTGTCCCACTTTTTTTCAACCAAAGGCGGCGACGGCGGTTTGCTGGGAATGTATAACACATTTGCCGGCGGTGCGTTTGAGCATTGCGCCATCGGTTCGCTGGGCATCATGCCCTACATCAGCGCGACGATCATCATCCAGTTGCTAACGGCCGTTGTGCCGCGTTTGAGCAAGCTGGCTCGTGAAGAAGGTGGTCGCACGCAGATCATCAAATACGGCCGCTACCTTACGGTGCTGCTGTGTCTGGGACAGGGAATTTATTTTGCCAGCAGCTGGCTGCATCCCGAACGTCAGTTTCCTGGTCTGGGCGACCGGCTGGTGCTGATTGACAATCATTTTGCCTATTATTTCGTGGCCGTGACGATCATGACGGCCGGCACGATGCTCCTGATGTGGCTCGGTGAACAAATCACGGAACGCGGCATCGGCAACGGTGTTTCGCTGGTCATCACCATTGGCATTCTGGCGCGGTTGCCGCGCGCGGTGCGGGCGCTGATTGACATGTTCTGGCCGGCGGGCGGCATTGAATCCAATTACCATTTTGCCGGCACGGGCGTGTTGTTGCTGGTTCTTTTGGTGGTGGTGGTCGGCGGCGTTATCGCCATAACGCAGGCGCAACGGAAAATTCCCGTGCAATACGCCCAGCGCGCGGTTGGCCGAAAAATGTATGCCGGCGGAACCTCGTTCATGCCGCTGCGCGTGAACTATGCGGGCGTCATGCCGATCATTTTTGCTCAATCCATTCTGATGTTTCCGCAGCCGGTTTGCGGCTGGCTGGCGCAGCATGCACCGCTGGGTGTCCTGCGGGATTCGTTTCAGTGGCTCAATTTGCAGATGGGCTACGGTTCTGGAATCTATCTGACGCTCTATTCGGCGATGATTCTGTTCTTCTCCTATTTTTGGGTGGCGACGCAGTTCAACGAAATCCAGATTGCCGACGATTTGAAGAAAAACGGCGGCTACATTCCCGGCGTCCGGCCAGGGCAGGGCACGAGCGACTATCTGCATCATGCCATGAGCCGCATCACGCTGGCGGGCGCGATTTTTCTGACGGTCATCGCGACGATTCCGATTATTCTTGGAAAGCGTCTCCAGATACCGCCGGACGTGGCGCAGTTTTTTGGTGGCACGAGCATTTTAATCGCGGTCGGCGTTTTGCTCGACACGATGCGGCAGGTCGAATCGCACCTGATGATGCGGCACTACGACGGCTTTTTGAAAAAAGGCAAGATTCGTGGCCGGTTCTGAAAATTTGTGGCCGGAATAAAGCTCAAGTCAGAGGACGATTTGAAACTGATGCGTCCGGCTTGCTTGGTGGCCGGAAAAGTTTTGGATGAGATTGCGGCGTTCATCAAGCCGGGACTGACGACGCGGCAGATTGATAATTTTGCGGCGGAGCGGATCAAAAGTTACGACGGCAAGAGCGCGTTTCTCGGGTATCGGAAGTTTCCGTGCCACACGTGCCTGTCGGTGAACGACGAAGTGGTGCACGGCATCGCGACGGAACGCGAATTGAAATTTGGCGACATCGTCAGCGTGGATGTCGGCGTGAGCCACAAGGGTTTTATCGGGGACACGGCGCGGACGGTGGTGGTCGGCGGTTGCAGTGTCGCGGCGCAACGGTTGCTGGACGTGACGGAGCAGTCGCTCTACTTGGGCATCGCGCAGGCCCGGCCCGGTAATCGCGTGCTGGACATTTCGCTGGCGGTTCAGCGGTATGTCGAGCAGAACGGATTCAGCGTGGTCCGGGAATTTGTCGGTCACGGGGTCGGCCGAACGATGCACGAAGAGCCGCAGGTGCCGAATTTTGACGAGGGCAAGAAATCCTCGCCGAAGCTGAAGCCGGGCATGACAATCGCGATCGAGCCGATGGTGAATGCGGGCCGGCCCGACGTAAAAATACTGAAAGACGGCTGGACAGTGGTGACGCAAGATGGTTCACTATCTGCCCATTTTGAGCATACCATCCTCGTTACGGACGGTGAGCCGGAGATTTTGACATGGGCGAAGAAGCCTTCCGCGTTGAAGCCCGCGTGATTGCAGCGCTGCCGAATGGCACGTTTTGCGCGGAGTTGAGCAACGGCCACCGCCTGACGGCGTTTGCGAGCCGGCGGGACGAGAAGATTTTTGCCGGCTTGAAGGCCGGTGACATGGTGAAATTGCAATTGACGCCTTACGACTTGAGCGTGGGGCAGATAATGGTTGAAACAAAAATATTTTAAGCATGAAAGTCAGAGCGTCAGTTAAAAAATTGTGTGAGCACTGCAAAATCGTGAAGCGCCGCGGCGTGATCCGCGTCATCTGCACGAACAAACGCCACAAGCAACGTCAAGGTTAATTAAAAATTTATGGCACGCATCATTGGTGTAGAAATTCCGCCCGGCAAGCGCATTGACATTGCGCTCCGTTACATTTACGGCATCGGCCCCGTCAACGCGAAAGCGGTGCTCGAGCGCGCGAACATTGACCCGTCCATTCGCGCGAAGGATCTGACCGAGGCGCAGCTCTCGCAGATCGTCCACGCGATTCAGGAAGGCAAGTATGTCATCGAAGGCGACCTCCGCCGCGAACTCGGCATGAATCTCAAGCGTCTGCAGGGCATCAAGTGCTACCGTGGCATCCGCCACATGCGCAGCCTGCCCGTGCGCGGCCAGCGCACCCAGACCAACGCCCGCACGCGCAAAGGTCCGCGCAAGACGGTCGGCGTCCAACGCAATCCGACGGCCAAAGCTGGTATTCACTAACAACTAAATTTCGATATGTCCGAAGAAAAGAAAAAACCAGCCGCTCCGAAGAAGGAAAAAGAAGTGAAGTCTGTTGCCGCCGACGCCACCGCGCCGGCAGCGAAGCCCGCGAAGAAAGCCGCGCCCGGTGCCGAGGCCGCCGCGGCGCCCGCTGAACCGGTTGTGCTCGCTGTGCCGACCGCCGCCGATTTGCTTGGTGAAGATCCGAATGCCAAGAAGGTCGTCAAGGCCAAGCATGCGAAGAACATCGTCTCCGGCATTGCGAACATTCTTGCCACTTTCAACAACACACAGGTCACCATCACCGACATGCAGGGCAACCTCATCGGTTGGTCTGCCGCCGGCCGTGTGGGTTTCAAGGGTTCGCGCAAGAGCTCGGCCTACGCCGCGCAGATGGTCGCACAGGACGCCGCCCGTCAGGCGATGGCGCACGGCATGAAGGAAGTTGAAATCCGCGTCAAGGGTCCCGGCTCCGGCCGTGAATCCGCAATTCGCGCGCTGCAGGCCATTGGCTTGGAAATCTCCACGATCAAAGACGTCACGCCGGTTCCGCATAACGGCTGCCGCCCGCGCAAGAAACGCCGCGTGTAAAATCGTAAATCGCAATTCATAAATCATAAATTTTTATGGCTCGTTATACAGGTCCCCGCGTCCGCATTAGCCGCCGTTTCGGAATCCCGATTTTCGGCCCGACGAAATATCTTGAACGCCGCAACTACGGTCCCGGCGTCCACGGCCCGAAGTCGCGTCGCAAGACCACCGAATACGGCGAAGGCCTGAATGAGAAGCAGAAGCTCCGTTATTACTACGGGCTGATGGAAAAGCAGTTTCGCGGTGTCTATGAAAAGGCGAAAAATCGCCGTGGCATCACGGGCGAAACGATGTTGCAAATCCTCGAAACCCGCTTGGACAACGTCGTGTTCCACCTCGGTTTTGGCAATACCCGCGCGGCGGCGCGCCAGATGGTCAATCACGGCCACATCACCGTTAATGGTCGCAAGGCGGCCATTGCGTCCTTCGCCCTCAAGGTGAGCGACGTCATCGTGGTCAAGAACCACAACGTGTCGCGCCAGCTCGCGACGAAGAATTTGGAAGTCTCCGCGAGCCGCGCGGTGCCGGACTGGCTGTCATTGGACAAGGAAGCGTTCAAGGGCGTGGTCATGCGCATCCCGACCCGCGACGAAATCCAGCCGATTGCCAATGAGCAGGCCGTCGTCGAATTTTATTCCCGCTAACCAGTAAACAAAAAAGACAATTACACGGGCGGTTCCGGCCGGGAATAAATTTAGCCGGGAACGCCAGATTAAAATTGTCGAAAGGAAAATATGCCAGTTCGTTTAGGACGTTTTGAAATGCCGAAGCGGTTGCAGAAGGATGAAGCCTCCGCCACCGAAACCTACGCCAAATTCATCGCCGACCCGTTTGAAACCGGTTACGGCCACACGGTTGGCAACTCGCTTCGCCGCGTGTTGTTGTCCTCGCTGGAAGGCGCGGCCATCACCTCTTTGAAGGTGGATGGCGCGCAGCACGAATTTGCCACTGTTGACGGGGTCGCCGAAGACGTGACCGACATCGTTCTGAATTTGAAGAAGGTCAAATTCAAAGCCCACACTCGCGACGAACAGACGCTTTTGCTTTCGGTCAACAAAGAAGGTAACGTCACCGCCGCCGACATCCAGACCAACCAGAATGTTGAGCTCGTGAACCCCACGCAGCACATCTGCACGCTGGACAAGAAAAAGAAATTTGAGATGGAGCTGACCGTGAAAATCGGCCGCGGCTTCTGCCCCAGCGACGAGAACAAAAAACCCGGCCAGGCGATTGGCATCGTGGCGATTGACTCGATTTTTTCGCCGGTGACCCGTGTGCGCTACGCTGTCGAAGCGGCGCGCGTTGGCAATCGCACGGATTACGACCGGCTGGTTCTGGAAATCTGGACCGACGGTCGCATCACGCCCGATGACGCACTCACGCAGGCGTCGGCGATTCTGGCGCATCACCTCGACGTGTTTGTCGGTTACGACAAGAACGCGGTTGAATTTGAAGAAGCGGCCGACAAGCAGGACGACGAGAAGGCGAAGCAGAAGAAATTGTTGAACATGAGTGTCAACGAGATCGAGCTGAGCGTCCGCGCCGCGAACTGTTTGAACAACGCGAACATCACCACCGTCGGCCAGCTCGCGCTGAAAACCGAGCAGGAGATGCTCAAGTATCGCAATTTCGGCAAGAAGTCGCTCAACGAGATCAAAGACAAGCTGACGTCGCTCAACCTCTCGCTCGGCATGAATTTCGAGCCGGGCATGGTGGAAGCGCCGAAGGAAGAAGCCGCCAAAACGGAATAAGGATTTGCCATGAGACATTTGAAGCGCACGGCCAAGCTGGGCCGCACCTCGGAACATCGCAACGCGATGCTCGCCAACCTTGTTTGCAGCCTGATCGAACACAAGCGCGTGACGACGTCCCTGGCCAAGGCCAAGGCCGCCCGTTCCGTCGCTGAAAAAATGGTCACGCTCGGCAAAAAAGGAACGATTCAACATCGCCGTCTCGCTGTCGCCCGCCTGCATCAGGAAGCCGCCGCGAAGACGTTGTTCACGGAAATTGCGCCGGCGTTCAAGGATCGCCGCAGCGGTTATACCCGCATCATCAAACTCGGCCAGCGTCAGGGTGACGCGTCCCAGAGCGCGATTTTGGAATGGGTGGACACCATCGCTCCGACGCCGGCTCCTGCCGAAGTCGCTCCCGCTGTTGAAGCCAAGCCGGAAGAGAAGAAGTAATTTCGATTGAAAACACGAAGCCCGCTCGATTGAGCGGGCTTTTTTGTTTTCAATGCAGGCAGAAAAACAGGAACAAAATCACTAGGATCAATGCGGTGAGCCACCAGAGCCAGTGAATGCCGCGCGGTTTGGGACTGTGGGAACCAAACTCCGCCTTCAGGAAGTCATCGTAATCAAACTTCTCATCGGGAATGCCGAGGCTGCTGGCGTGCGCCGAATCCGACCAGCCGGTTGAGTCATCCGAGCCACAGTTGGGACAAGCTTCCGCGTGGCGTGGCACAACCGCGCCGCAATTGGGGCAAACTTCGGGAGGCACGGTCAGTTGTTAGTTTTAAATTTTAAGTTTTTAGTGAACTCAAAACTTAACACTAAATACTTAAAGTTTTTTTCAACCTGCAGCGCTCGCATATTCTTCATCCGTCCGCAGGTCGAGGCCCATCAGGACATAATCATGCGTGATGGCGGTCATGTCCTTGACGTAATCTTCCAGGCGCACAAGCTCATTGAAGCCGAACATCGCGAACATCTTCATCGCCGCCTCCTGTTCGGCGATGAAGGTCGCCTCGACGCGTTCGAGGCCGGCGCCGCGGGCGATGTCGAGGATTTCCCCGATGAGCGTCGTTGCCAGCCCGCGCCCGCGATATTTCGGATGCACCAGCACGCTCACGCGGCCGATGTGCCGTTTCCAGCCGCCGAGCCGCTGGTGCAGCGTCGTGACGCCGACGATTTTTTTGTCAATCACGCCGAGCAACGGCAGGTTGCGGCCCACGTCCATTTTTCGGCACCATTCGCGGATGATTTTGATGTCCTGCACACGGTGCTTGATGAACATCCGTTCGCGTTCCGGGATGTCGAGAAAAAGCCGGTGAAATTCTTTTTCATCGGTGGCCTTCAGTACGCGCAATGTGGCTTTGCTGCCGTCCTTGAGCTTGACGGTCTTGGGAAATTTCTGCAGTTCTAGTTCGATGCTGAATGACATAAGTTCCTTTGTTCTGCCCGAACTCTGGGCCCGCCGCGCCTTTTGCGCAATAAAATTTTTCAATGGAACGCCGATTCGCCCGCGATGCCCGTGGCCGCGCGAAGGGAATTCAACTTCACCTCCGCCGGATCAAGGCTCCAGCGCGCGGCGAGCTGCGGCACTTTTTCAAAGTTCATTTCCGCGTCCAGGATCGTAGTGGTCTGTTCGCCGTAGCCGGACAGCTTCACGTCCACCTCGGTTTCCGGGAGCGTTTGGCTGCCCTGGTTCCAGACCGTCTCACCCGTCCAAGCGTAGGCGCGCGTCACACAGCCGTCGTCCAGACGTGCCCAGGCGTGATGATGGAACAACCGGCTCGCGTAGAAATACTGCACATGGCCAAGCTGGCGGCTCAACGCCGTCAGAAACAGAAAAGTCGCATCCACGTCATCCGTCGGATTCGGCACGCCCACGCCCGTGACAATCACCCAGCCGTGGACGCGCGGGCTGATGAAAAATTCGTGGCCGCCTGTCAGGCCTTCCGCCCACGAACATGGTTCCGCGTGGTTCAAACCCAGCGCGGTTTTCACGGCTTCGGGCGAAACGGCACGAAGGGCCAGCCAGCAGCCCGGTCTTGGCAGGGTGGTGTGGAATGGGAAAAAATCCAGCGCGGGAACCTGATTTTTTTGCGCCCGCAGGTTCCGGCGGTGCACCGCCAGCATCCAGCCGAGCACGACGAAGCCGATGCCGAGCGCCAATCCCATCATGGCGAGCAGCAGCAGCGCGATTAAATCGTCCTGGCTCACGCGATAAATCTAAGCCGACTTTCGCCCGATTCAAATCATTTCAGCGACAACTTGCTGAAAGCCAGTCCAGATACTTCCGGCTGCCGGCGCTCACAGGTAGCACCAGGAACTCCGGCGTGTCGTAGGGATGCCGGGCGAGGATTAGCTTCTCCAGCACCGCGAGCTTGGACTTCGGCGTTTTGAGAATCAGCAGCACCTCCGTGCCTGATTCAATTTTGTCCCGCCACCGGTAATGCGACTCGACTTTGGGGACGAGATTGGCGCACGCGATGACCCGGGCCGCCAACGCCGCTTTGGCGAGACCCCGTGCCGTTTTTAAATCGGGCGCGGTGACAAAGACAAGGGCGAATCGGGTCGCGGCTTTCATGGCTGGATTTCAGGCGGGTATGTTGACTTTTGCAGGTGGAGAATAACAGCCCGGTTGAACCGGCTCAAACAGCTTTTGACGCGCCGGTTTCGCCGGTCATTCAGCCCGCGTTGCCGGACGGCTTTGGCTGTCCGGCCAAAATGGCCGCAGCCTGTGTCCTTCCGCCTAAATTTGGCTTGAGTGTTGTGCCAATGACCTTACTGTCAATCCAGTATTGGGTATTAAGGAGATTAACCGCGTTGCGATCTTGAAGGCCAAGACCAAGCAGTGGACGCCAACCAAACCAAAGGATGACACCAAACGCATCCGTAAATGTGGCCGCTGAAAAACAGCGGCTGGCGGACGACCAGGCCGGCCGGCAAAACTGGCGGCGCTGGGGTCCGTATCTTTCCGAACGGCAGTGGGGCACGCTGCGCGAGGATTATTCGCCCGGCGGCACCGCCTGGGAATATTTTCCGCATGACCACGCCCGCAGCCGGGCCTATCGCTGGGGTGAGGACGGACTCGCGGGTTTCAGCGACGACATGCAGCATCTTTGCCTCTCGCTGGCATTGTGGAATGGCAAAGATCCCATCCTGAAGGAACGGCTCTTCGGCCTCACCAATGCCGAGGGCAATCACGGCGAGGACGTGAAGGAGTTGTATTACTACCTCGACGCGACGCCGACGAATTCGTATTTAAAATTTCTCTACAAATATGCGCAGGGAGAATTTCCCTACGTGCAACTCGTCGCGGAAAACCACCGGCGGAACGCCGACCAGCCGGAGTTTGAGCTGCTCGACACGGGCTTGTTTGATTCGGATCGCTATTTCGATGTCTTTGTGGAATACGCCAAGGCCGGGCCGGACGATATTCTGATGCTCGTGACGGTTCACAATCGCGCTCCTAGCAGAGGGCCACCAGCAAAGCTGACGCTGATGCCGCAACTGGTTTTTCGCAACACCTGGTCGTGGATCACAAACGGGAACAAACCCAAATTCACGGCCGACCGCGGCGCCCTTAAAATCGAACATCATCTGCTGAGTGATTTCCGCCTCGACTGCGACGGCCAGCCCGTGCTGCTTTTCTGCGACAATGAGACCAACATGCGCCGGCTTTACGGGCAGGCGGCGGCCACCGGTTTTTTTAAAGATGCTTTCCACGACTATGTGATCGCCGGAAACAAATTGGCGGTGAATCCCACGCAGACGGGCACGAAGGCGGGCGCGCTTTATGAACTGAATGTGCCAGCCGGACAATCGGTCACGGTGCGGTTGCGGCTCGCGAAGTCTGACGGATTACCGGCCGGCAAGCCATGGGACGATTTCGACGCGGTTTTCAATCAGCGGCGAGGCGAGGCGGATGAGTTTTACGCCGGCTTGCAGCAGGCGATGAGCGACGCCGACGCCAAGCTGGTGCAGCGTCAGGCATTTGCCGGAATGATCTGGGGCAAACAATTTTTTCACTATGACGTGCCGGTCTGGTTGTCGGGCGATCCCACCCAGCCGCCGCCGCCGCCGGAACGCAAGCACGGTCGCAACGCCGACTGGCCGCATTTGGACAACGCCGACGTGATCTCCATGCCGGACAAGTGGGAGTATCCGTGGTTCGCGGCGTGGGACTGGGCGTTTCATTGCGTGGCGCTGGTGGAAATTGACGCCGAGTTCGCCAAGGGGCAGCTCGTCCTGCTCATGCGCGAATGGTATATGCACCCGAACGGCCAGTTGCCTGCCTACGAGTGGGCGTTCGGCGATGTGAATCCGCCGGTCCATGCGTGGTCCGCGTTTCGTGTTTTTCAAATTGACCGCCGGCAGCGGCAGGAAAGAAACCCTGAAGACGCCGGCGATCTGTTTTTTCTCGAACGTGTGTTTCAAAAATTGCTGCTGAATTTCACCTGGTGGGTCAACCGCAAGGACGAGCAGGGGCGCAATATTTTTCAAGGCGGCTTTCTCGGCTTGGACAACATTGGGGTGTTCGACCGCAGCCAGCCTTTGCCTACCGGCGGCTTCATGAGCCAGGCGGATGGCACGAGCTGGATGGCGATGTATTGCCTGAACCTGCTGCGCATCGCGCTCGAACTGGCGCAGCACAACCACGTCTATGAAGACATCGCCTCGAAATTTTTTGAACATTTCCTGTCCATCGCCGCCGCCATCAACAGCACCGGCGAGGACAAATTGGGACTGTGGGACGAGACGGACCAGTTTTACTATGACCATCTGAACCTGCCGGACGGAGAAAATGTGCCAATGAAAATCCAGTCCGCCGTCGGGCTGATTCCGCTGCTGGCCGTGGAGGTTTTGGAGCCGGACGTGCTCGCGAAGCTGCCGGATTTCACCAGCCGGATGGAATGGTATCTTAAACATCGCGGGCATATGGCGTGCCTCATCTCGGACTGGAAAATTTGCGGCACCGGCGATCGCAAGCTGCTTTCCCTGTTGCGCGGCCACCGCATGAAGGCACTTTTGAAACGAATGCTCGATGAAACTCAATTTCTCTCAGGCCAAGGCGTGCGCTCGCTTTCAAAATATCACGAACAGCATCCGTTTCGCTACGAGACCGGCGGCCGGACTTACGAAGTGGCTTACTGGCCGGCGGAATCACGCAGCGGCCTATTCGGAGGCAATTCCAACTGGCGCGGGCCGATCTGGATGCCGCTGAATTTCCTGATCATCGAGTCGCTGCAAAAATTCCATTACTACTACGGCGATGATTTCAAGGTGGAATGCCCGGCCGGCTCGGGGAAATTCGTCACGCTCAACGAAGTGGCCGACGAATTGACGCGCCGCCTCGCCAAATTGTTTTTGAAGGGCGAGGACGGCCAGCGGCCGGTGTTGAAATATCATCCCAAGCTCGCGAAGGATCCGCACTTCAAGGATTACGTTTTGTTCCACGAATATTTTCACGGCGACACCGGCCGCGGTTGTGGCGCTTCGCACCAGACCGGCTGGACGGGTCTGATTGCCAAGCTGCTGCGGCCGCGAACCAAACCAGCGGATCTGCCCAAGAAAAATCCATGAGCACGAATTCATACGACGTCATCATCATCGGTAGCGGCGCGGGCGGCGGCACGCTGGCGCTCAAACTTGCGCCCTCCGGCAAACGCATTCTCATTCTGGAACGCGGCGGTTATCTGCCGCGCGAGAAACAAAATTGGGATGCGACGGAAGTTTTCGTGAAGAACCGCTATGTCTCGAAAGACACTTGGCATGACAAGGACAGCAAGCCGTTTCAGCCCGGCTCTCATTATTTCGTCGGCGGTGCGACCAAAATGTATGGCGCGGCGTTGTTCCGTTTGCGTAAAGAAGATTTCACTGCGCATCGCACCGCTGATGGAATGACGCCGGACTGGCCGATCAGCTATGACGAATTGGAACCTTATTATTCGCAGGCGGAAAAACTCTACAACGTCCACGGCCAGCGCAGCGATGACCCGACCGATCCGCCGGCCAGCGCACCCTACCCTTTTCCGCCCGTCAGCCACGAGCCGCGCATTCAGGAACTCACGGACAATTTGAAGCGCGCGGGCTATCATCCGTCGTTCGCGCCGACCGGGATTTTGCTTAACGAAGCCGACGCGCCGCACAGCCAATGCCTTCGCTGCGATACTTGCGACGGTTTTCCCTGTCTCGTCCACGCCAAGGCGGATGCCGAAGTCATCGCGGTGCGACCGGCGCTGCAATATCCGAACGTGACGCTGTTGACCAACGCCCACGTTCAGAAACTCGAAACCAGCGCGAGCGGAAATGAAGTCACCAACGTCATCGTGGAGCGTGGTGGCCAACGCGAAGAATTTTCCGGCGACATCGTCGTCGTTTCGTGCGGCGCGGCCAACTCGGCGCGGCTGCTGCTGATGTCCGCCAATGAAAAACATCCGCGCGGGCTGGTGAATGGTTCGGACATGGTCGGGCGCAATTACATGTTTCACAACGCCCTCGCGCTGGTCGCCCTGTCGCGGCGCGAGAATCCGACGGTGTTCCAAAAAACGCTGACGGTGAATGATTTTTATTTGAGCGCACCGGACTACGAGTTTCCGCTCGGCAACATCCAGATGATCGGCAAATCCAAAGGGCCGATGTTTCATGATGACGCGCCGAAATTTGCGCCGGGATGGACGCTCGACCAAATGGCGCGGCACGCCGTGGATTTCTGGCTCACCGGCGAAGATTTGCCGCTGCCGCGAAACCGCGTCACGCTGAATGCGCAAAACGAGATTCAACTGCACTACGAATTCACCAACCAGGAGCCGATCAACCGGCTGCGGAAAAAGTTGCAGTCCATGCTCGAACATCTGGATCTGCACCCGCATCTCATTCCAAATAATTTGTATCTGGGAAAACATATTCCCATTGCCGGCGTCGGCCATCAATCCGGCACCTGCCGGTTCGGCAACGATCCGAAAAGTTCCGTGCTCGATGTGAACTGCAAGGCGCACGAGGTTGATAATCTATACGTGGTGGACACCAGTTTCTTCCCCAGCATCGGCGCGGTGAATCCTTCGCTGACCGCCGTCGCCAACGCGCTGCGTGTTGGCGACCACTTGCTGCAACGTCTCAAATAAATGGCACGCCGCAGCGAAATTGTAACGGTGTATGCCGCCGGCGTGGTGCAGGGCATCGGGCTGGTCACGTTTCCAGCGGCGAGCGCGGTGTTCACGAGTCCGACGGATTACGGACTCTCCAGCACGGAATACGGCGGCATATTTTTGCCGCAGGCCATCATGGCTATCGTGGCATCGTTGGCGGGCGCGGGGTTGCGAAACCGGCTCGGCACCAAAAGAATTTATTTGCTCGGACTGCTGGCGAACCTGCTCGCGATGACGCTGCTGGTTGTGAGCCGTTTTGCGATGCGCGATCATTCGGTCGCCTACGGAATCCTGCTCGTGGCGACCACCTGCATGGGCATCGGCTTTGGTTTCACCGTGCCCGCACTCAATACTTTTGCGGCGGCGTTCTTCCCGCAAAAGGTGGACAAGGCGGTGCTCGCCCTGAACGCGCTTCTGGGCTTGGGCACGGCGCTGGCTCCGGTCTTCGTCGCCGTTTTCATTGGCCTCGGAATCTGGTGGGGCTTGCCGGTGCTGGTCGGCGGCTTGGTTCTTGGTCTGTTGTTGTTCAGTGTCAGCCAGCCCTTGAACGAAGGTGGAAAAGTTGAAACAGCCGCAATGAAGAAAATAAAATTCCCCGCGCGGTTCTGGGTTTTTGCGATGTTTGCGCTGTTCTACGGCGTGTGCGAAACAATGAACGGCAACTGGGCTTCGCTTTACATGAAGGAGCATTTTGGCGCGGGCGCGTCGGTGGCGTCGCTCGCGCTGACGTTTTTCTGGGCCACGGTCACGGCGGGGCGCATCCTTTTTTTCGCCATCGAAAAATGGTTTCCCGAACCGGTGGCCTGCCGCGTTTTGCCGCTCGTGGTCACGGTGGCATTGATAGCCAGCGCGTGCGTTCCAAAAAATAATTCACTGCTCGGCCTGTTGACCTTTGCGTTGGCCGGTCTCGGCTGTTCGGCGTTGCTGCCGCTGACCATCAGCTTTGGCCAGAAGGAACTGACGACCATCGCCGTTTCGGTGGCCGGCGGCCTGATTGCCTTTTACCAGATCGGCTACGGCATTGCCGCGTTCGGGGTCGGCCCGTTGCAGGCGCGGGCGGGACTGACCCTGAACATAATTTACGGCGGAACGGCAGTTGTCGCGCTGGCGATGTCCGTGCTATCCTTCGTCGTCACGCGAAAACTGCGCGCGACCGTTTGATTTTTCAAACATCAACCTCGTCAACCAAGGAGAAATATTATGAGTCTAAAAGGCAAGGTCGCCATCGTCACCGGCGGCAACAGCGGTATAGGCATGGCCATCGTGTTGGAACTCGCGCGGCAGGGTGCCAACATCGTCATTGATTACGTCGCGCATCCCGAGGCCGCGGAAGAATTGGAAAAACAGATTCACGCGCTGGGGGATTGCGCCATCGGCGTGAAGGCGGATGTCAGCCAGGTTGCTGATCTTCAAACTTTGATCGCCGCCGCCGTGAAGGAATTCGGCCGCGTGGACATCATGGTCAACAACGCCGGCGTCGAGACGCGCACGTCCGTGCTCGACACCACCGAGGCGCAGTATGAAAAAGTCCTCGCCATCAATCTCAAGAGCGCGTTCTTCGGCACGCAGCTCGCCGCGCAGCAAATGATCAAACAAGGCGGTGGCGGACGCATCATCAACATCACTTCGGTGCACGAAGACTGGCCGATGCCCGGCAACACCGCCTACTGTCTCTCGAAAGGCGGGATACGGATGCTGACGCGCACGGCAGGCGTGGAACTCGCGCCGCACAACATTCTGGTCGTCGGTGTCGGTCCCGGAGCCGTGGCCACGCCGATCAATCTGTCCACCATGCAAGATCCGACCCTCTTGCAAAAATTAAACAGTGCCATCCCGCTCGGTCGTATGGCCAGGCCGGAAGAAATCGCCAGCCTCGTCGCCTTTCTCGCCGGCGATGGCGCGAGCTACATGACGGCGACCACCATTTTTGCCGATGGCGGCATTATGCAGAGCAGCCCGGGACTCTAGCTCGACATCGGCGGTCGGGAAAACACACAATAGCTGTTGCGACCGGTAACGGTCGTCGGTTCAAATGATTTAATCAACCTATGGATGTATTAACTTTGTCGCGAATTCAGTTTGGCGCGACGATTGCGTTTCATTATATCTACCCGCCATTGAGCATCGGGCTGGGCATCATGCTGGTCATCATGGAGGCCGCGTGGCTCAAAACCAAAAATCCCCTCTACCACCAGATGGCGCGGTTTTGGACGAAGGTGTTTGCGCTCACTTTCGCCATCGGCGTGGCGACTGGCATCGTGATGGAGTTTGAGTTCGGAACGAACTGGGCGACATATTCGCGCTTCGTCGGCGATGTCTTCGGCAGCGCGCTCGCGGCGGAAGGAATTTTCGCGTTCTTCCTTGAATCCGGTTTTCTCGCCATTTTGCTGTTCGGCTGGGACAAGGTCGGGCGCAAAATGCATTTTTTCGCGACGTGCATGGTTTGTCTCGGCGCACATTTCAGTGCTGTATGGATTGTAGTGGCGAACTCGTGGATGCAGACGCCCGCCGGTTATCACATCGTCGGCGAAGGCATGCACGCGCGGGCGGAAGTCACCGACTTCTGGCAGGTGGTGTTCAATCCATCTTCGATGGACCGGCTCTTTCACACTGTTTGCGGCGCGTGGCAGACCGGCGCGTTTCTCGTCATCAGCGTCAGTGCGTGGTATCTGCTGAAGAAAAAACACCTGGACTTTGCCCGCGCCTCGCTGCGCATCGGCCTGATTGTCTCGCTGGTGGCTGCGCTGCTGCAAATCATCAGCGGCGATTCCAGCGCACGCGGCGTGGCGAAAAACCAGCCGGCCAAGCTCGCCGGCTTTGAAGGGCTTTACAACACCACCTCCAATGCGCCGCTCACACTCGTCGGCTATGTGGACGAGCAAAACCAGAAAGTCGTGGGCATCCAGGTGCCGGACATGCTGACCTGGCTGGTGTATCGCCAGGCCAACGGCGTGGTCACCGGCCTGAATGACATTCCCCCGGCGGACCGGCCGCCGGTCTCGGCCTCATTCCTGTTTTTCCACGGCATGGTGGGCATTGGTTTTGCGATGTTTGGCATCGCCGTGGCCGGTTGTTTTTATTTGTGGCGCGGGACGATTGCGAAACAACGCTGGCTGCTCTGGATTCTCGTCTTCTCCGTGCTCGGCCCGGAACTCGCCAATCAAATGGGCTGGTTCGCGGCGGAAGTCGGCCGGCAGCCGTGGCTGGTCTGGCACGAGCTGCGCACGCCCGACGGCCTGTCCGCCGTGGTGAAGGCGAACGCCGTGCTGTCGTCGCTGATCATCTTCACGTTTCTTTATTTCATGCTGTTCGCGGTTTTCATCTACCTGCTCAACGACAAAATCCAGCACGGCCCGCATGATGATGATTTGATCCCGTCCGGCAAACTGGCCCTGCCGGAACCCATTGCCAAGGAACTAAAATAAAACGCCATGCACCTCGATCTAAACACCATCTGGTTCATCCTCGTAGGCGTGCTGTTCACCGGTTACGCCATGCTCGACGGCTTCGATCTCGGCATCGGTGCGCTGCATCTCTTCACCAAAAAAGATGAGGAACGCCGCGTCCTGCTCAACGCCATCGGACCCGTTTGGGACGGCAACGAAGTCTGGCTCGTCACCGGCGGCGGCGCGCTCTTCGCCGCGTTTCCGAATGTTTATGCGACCGTCTTCTCCGGTTTTTATCTCGCGTTTTATCTGTTGCTCGCGTCGTTGATTTTTCGCGCCGTGGCGATTGAGTTCCGCAGCAAGCAGCCCATGCGCTGGTGGCGGCAGACATGGGACATCGGCTTTTCCGCCGGCAGCATCTTGTCGAGCCTGCTCTTGGGCGTCGCGCTCGGCAACATCGCGTGGGGCATCCCGATTGATGAACATGGCGAATTCGCCGGCACCTTTCTCGGCCTGCTGATGCCTTATCCGCTGCTCGTCGGCATAACCACCGTGGCGCTGTTCATGATGCACGGCGCGATCTACGGCGTGATGAAAACCGAGGGCGCGCTCCACGACAAGCTGCGTGGCTGGGCGATGAACGCGATCATCTTTTTTGTAATCTGCGCCGCGACCACGACCATGGCTACGCTGTTGTATGTGCCACACATGGCCGACCGCGTGCGCGCCAATCCGTGGCTCTTTAGCATCGTGTTGGTGAACATGCTCGCCATCGCCAACATCCCGCGCGAGTTTCACCATAACCGCGACTGGCTCGCGTTCCTGTCCTCGTGCATGGCGATGATCACCCTGATGCTGCTGTTTGGCCTCAATCTGTTTCCAAACCTTGTTTACAGCTTGGTGCATCCCGAAAACAGCCTGAACATCTACAACGCCGCGTCATCGCACAAAACCCTTGGCATCATGCTCGTCATCGCATGCATCGGCGTGCCGGTGGTGATCGCCTACACCATTTGCATCTACTGGATTTTCCGGGGCAAGGTTAAAATCGACCGGATGAGTTATTAAAATAATTTATCGCTCAATTAAGATTGAACGACACTTGCCCGAAATGATGGCATATGATATGCTTTTGCTTGGGTAGATGAAGTTTGATAATATAATTGAGAGCAAAGGCGCACATATTTGAATTTTTGATTTGAGTGCGACTCCAGTGAAATTCCGTGTTAAATCAAGGATGTGTAAAAGATAAGGACAAGGTTCAACAACAATTTTGATGTTTCTGGACTAAATGCCGGAATATTCATTTATCTGAATCCAAGAATCATTTTTTCTGTATAATGAAACTGGGCGAAGTTTTCCACCAAAAATGGACATGCTGGATAATCCTCGCATGGCTGCTTTGTGCAACTTGCGATGGGCTTGCGCAAAGCACCACCTTTTCCTTTTATTTGGATGAGCCATGTAAAACCAGCGCTGGCGTATTCGCGCCCGATGGCACTTTGATTCGCACGCTTTGGAGTAAAGTGTGGTATGCAGCTGGAACCAATTCCGCCGTTTGGAACGGATTGGATGACAACAGTAATCCAGTATCTGCGGGTGTCTATCAGTTCAAGTTGCTCCAGCATAACACGGAATATGTCTGGGATGGAGCGATTGGAAATACTTCGGCGGAATTGTCGGGACCCACGGTTCACACGGGATTTTATCCCATGCGGGACATGGCGATTGCGGGAACGAATGCCTTTTATGTCTCGGGCTATAATGAAGGCAAGTATGATTTTTGCAACTTTCTCACTACAGATTCACAGCGGGTAAAGGCAAAATGGGGTCCGAATGGCAATACGGCAACTGTTTATGACCCAAGTTGGGACTGGACTGTTACAGACGGCAACCGGGTTTATTTCGGCTGCGCGGCAACTTATATGCCGAATGACGTGAATGATCTGGCTCCCGGTTGCATTGTGTCCTTTAACGTAGCTGATAACAGCACTGCCTATTTCAGCAATGGCGTGATAATTACGAATGGTTCAGACATTCCTTTTCCAGGAATCTATGTGGGCACACAGGCTGGATTAAGCGGGCTGGCCGTGCAACAGACAGGAAATCTACTCGCCGTGTCAGTGGTATCTGACAATCGTGTTTATCTGTTGAACAAACTGTCCGGTGCCGCTGTGACAAATTTCATCATCAGTTCCCCAGGTCGGTTAAGTTTTTCTCCCGATGGCAGTCTCTGGGTTATTTCCGGCAACAACGTAATGTGTTATACCAATTTGAGTTCCAATCCTACAGTTGCACTGACCATTCCGAATTTCAATGAACCTCTGGATGTGGCCGTGAACCCGTCAAATTCCAGTCTTATTCTTGTTGCCGATGGGGGCGGCAGCCAGCAGGTGAAGGCATTTAACAGTGTTGGAACGTCACTTTGGACCTACGGGCTGGCTGGAGGATATCAAACGAACGGTGTGGCGGTCGCGACAAACAAGTTCTGGTTCAATGACGGGGAGAGCGACGGAACCTTCCTGTGTTTCGCGCCGGACGGCTCGTTTTGGGTTGGGGACGGCGGAAACCATCGTTCGCTGCATTTCTCGGCCGCGCGTAATTATATTGAACAACTTATGTATCAACCACATACCTACGTTGCTTGTGTGGATCAGAACAATCCTTCCCGTGTTTTCAACGGCTTTTTGGAGTTCAAGGTGGATTACACAAAGCCACTTCCTCAAGCTTGGACGCTGGTGAACAATTGGAAAGTGAATGTGGATCCCTGTCACGTCTCTTGGAACGAAGGTATTCGTGAAGTTACTACTTTTACCAATGGCCGGACGTATGCATTGATAGATAACAACTGCGTCAAGGCCAATGCCGTGCCGGAACTGTGTGAATTGGGCGCAAATCAGCTTCGTCTGACCGGAATTTTCCCCATGGGAACCACCGGCTCGCCTTGGATATCATTTGGCAACGATGGATCCGTCTTTGCCACCATCCTCGGTGCAGCCAGTTGGTATAAGTCATCTTTAAGCGGTTTTGATACCAACGGTAATCCTGTATGGAACCCTCAAGTATTGATCGCCTCTGCGCCCAACGGCAACAGCGATCCAGTTCCACGTGCGGGGTGCGGTCTCAACAATCCCGCAACCATCAGCACCAACAATATTCTAATTTCGTTTGATCAATCACTGAACAATGGCTGGCATCTGGGCGGAATAAGAGTGGGCGGCACCAATTGGCTTTGGAGGGCAAGTCCCGCCGGTGACCTGAATGGCTACGGAACTTATGAAATTGACCAAGGAGTCCAATATGGCGGAAATACTGCCCAAGCTTTGGATCGTCAAGTGATTTACGGCTACCACGGCGAGTTCTTCCGCAACCAGGGAGAAGCCGCCCAGAATATGCACTTCTATGATGATGGCCTGTTCGTGGGCCAGTTTGGCGAAGCCACCCTCGGCCATTCCGCTTATGAAGGGGCGTTGCCCGGGTTCGCCGGCAACGGATTTTCTCCCTGCTTCACAAAAACGACCAATGGAGACTACTATCTCTGGGTGAACGATGAAAGCGCGCATGGACCGCAACGCTGGCATTTTGCCAACGCCAGAAACATTCGCGAGCAGATTGGCAGCGGAACTTTTGGCAGTGCGATCACCTTAACCAATCAAGCCTATGGTTTTCCTTCCGGAGTTACCGGCAAAAACGGCAACGGAACGGCGGAATTATCCTGGCTGTCCGTCCCAGGTGCGACTTCATACAATGTTTACTATTCGTTCATCAACGGCGGCCCTTACAGTGTTTTCGCGGGCGGCACCACAAATCTAGATTATGTCGTCGGCGGATTAACTAACGGACAGACCTACTACTTTTCTGTCACGGCGATTCAGGCCGGCATTGAAGGAATACCTTCCGAGCAGGTTGCAATAACACCTTTTGACACCAGTCAAACCGTGCTACGCACCGGATCCATGACTGAAGGTGGACAATGGACGCCTGTTGTCGATGTAAGTTCAAGCGCCCCAGCTTCTGGAAAACCCAGTTACGTCGGTGCGGAGCATTTTACCGGAGTGCTGAAACTACGTGAATTGGACGATTATGGTTACGGAAATCTGGAGAATGAAACAGTTGGCACCAAAGGTTATGTCCTTTATGACTGGGGGGGCTTTGGATCGAATCTCACGAACATCTCTTCCAACTTCACAATCACGCCGGGTTCTGGCTGGAGCGATATGAATTATTTGGAACGGCAATATAGAGTGGACAATATCCTGGGGGCCAAAGACGGATTGATCGCCAATCCAATCGCCTCAATCAACATTGGAGTAAGCGATACCAATTATCATTACCTGACCATTATCAGTCCATCCGAGTTTAATAATCCCAGGCAGTTTATTATGCGGCTCACCTCAACCAACAACACGTCGGCGTCATTTGCTGTGAACGAATACCCTGGTTACTCGCATGTCTTTCAGTTTAAGTTCAATGGAAACGTCACGCTGTGGGCGGACGCCACTGGTGGGAGTGGCGCGATTGTCCAAGCCCTTTTCCTCGATGATGCCCCGGTGACATATGGCTCCGCATCAGTTCCGCCTGCTCAATCCACTAATTCCCCGACTGCCACCACGGTCACCTCTTCGCAAAACCCTGCGTCAGTCGGCAGCTTGGTGAACTTTACCGCCACGGTAAGCGGGACCGGCGGTATTCCCGCTGGAACGGCTGCCTTCTTTGACGGAAGCAACAGCCTGGGTACCGGAGCCTTGAACAGTTCGGGTGTTGCGGTCTTAAGCACCTCCGCGCTTTCTGCGACAGGTTCACCTCATTCAATCGTGGCGGTTTACAGCGGGACTGGTTCCTTCGGTGGCAGCACTTCCAGTGTGCTCTCGCAAATCATAACCAACTCCAGCACCACCACGCCGCCTGTCTCAACCATTGCCGACATTACCAATGGGTTGGTGGTTCATTATCCGCTGGTCTTAAACGGCAATGATTCATGGGCTGGAAACAATCTTACGTTGGTTGGTTCGCCCGCCTTCAGTTCTGGCGCGGTCAATTGGAATGGGGCTGTTCCAACTATGGGCTATGGCCCGACGCAACAATGGCCGCAGTCGGGTCTGACCGTTTCATCATGGATTAACATGGCCGACCCAACTGCCAATTATACGGTGGCGGTCTGTTACGAAAACTCCAACGGTTCGGTGAACCAATCCTATTTTCAGTTTTTTACCTATTCCAACGGACTTACTGCCAGGGTCATTCAAAATAAAGATGTAAATTTTATTGGCAGGACCACCTTGGCCAGCCTCACCGCTGGCTGGCATTTTGTAGCATTCACTTGGTCGGGAGGAACAACGAGCAGCTCCATAATGGTCTATCTGGATGGAACACGGGTAGACATTGCGGATCAAACCTATGGAACTTTTACCGGGGCATATTCCGGAAGTGACATTCCCTTCACTGTCGGTGCCCAAGTTTCACCCGGTGGTAGTTATGCCGGGCAGTTCTATGGCAGCCAAAAGGATGTGCGAATGTATAACCGCGCTTTGTCCGGATTGGAAATCGGCACGCTTTATATCAACGGAGCAAACCCCGCCTTCGTGACAAATGCCCCGGTGTTGCCTCCACCAGTAAATGGATTTCATAGGGTAGGCCCGTAGGAATTACATGCTTGATTAGAAAAAATCCTCCGGCGATTTCTTTGCCCAATCTTTAAGAGCAGTTGCAAAATCATAACGAAAATTGAAGCCCATTTTCGTTAGCGATTCAGGGATGATGTGCGTGGACGATGCTGTTTTGCGCACGCGAACGGGATGCAGCGGGCTGCGTCCCCCGGTCACCAGTTGTGCCAGCACTGCCACAGCTTCCAGAACCGGCCGTGGTGCCGTAAGGGTTGGGATTTTCGTCCCAAAGTGCGCCTGAACGATTTGCACCAATGTCCCCAGAGATTCAGTCTCGCGTTCGACATAATTATATGTCAATTCGTTCTCCTCCCTTGCCATGATAAATTCAAAGCTGTCCAGCAACCCTTCAATGTAACCGTAGCTTTTCCGCAAATGTTTGCTGCCCGGAAAAACAAAATACCCTTTTCTAACGGCGCGGATCATGCGCAGAATGTTACCAGGGTCGCCGGGACCATAAATCACGCCGGGGCGACAGACATAGAGCCGCCGGCTTTCCCCGCTTCGCCGCCATCCTTTCTGAATCAATTCAGCGCACAACTTACTAATTCCGTAGGGGGTAGCAGGATAAGGCGGGGAAGTTTCAGAAGTTGGTTTGTCAAACGAGCCGTAGACGGCGATGCTGCTCGTAAAAAGAATGTTCTTGCAGCCAGACTGTTCTGCGAAAGCACACACATTTTTTGCGCCTGCAATGTTTGTATCAAAATACTCCTCGCGGACATGGCCCGGCTCGCGATGCACGGCGGCGAAGTTAAACAACCACTCCGGTTTCAAATCTGCAAATTGCAGCGGTTGCCGGACATCGCATCTGACAAACTCCCAGCTATCGGCCAGTGATCCGGACGGGGGGCGGACATCGGCAAGAACAATCCTGTCAAAGCGTTTGCGGCTGGCCAGACGTTTTGCCCAATTGTAGCCAACATATCCACTGCCGCCTATTATAATACAGTCACTCATAGCAGATGTTGTCCTTCAAAAATCCATGGCAAAAAAAGGTTTAAGGGCGCGGTCTCACCGCCTACTGAATGCAGAAACTACCTGAGGAAAAACTATTTTCTGGGCGGCATTTTATGAAAATCTCAGGTGCGGGTTAAGTTTCAATGCAACACAATGGCTGAAAGATGGTGTGCCAGCCTCACCGCAAATGCTCCTAATAGGAATGTGGGATTGGCCTGACTTGAAGTGGGGAAAACCGAGCTGCTACACACATAGAGATTGGAGGTGCCCCAGACTTTGAGATGCTCGTCAACTACGCCATCCTCGGCAGTTGCTGCAATTCGCGTCGTGCCAACCTGGTGAATGCCATCCATTGACATGGCGCGGATTGCCGCCGACAGTTCGTGTTTTGGAAACCAGTAAATCAACTCTCCACATTTGTGTTTCCGCAACCATTCATCCAAAAAGTCATGGGCGCGGATAACCGAATCAACATCGCGCTCCATGAGCTTATAGTGGATGTTCAAAGTTTCTTCATCTTGAGCCAGCTCCATACGATTTTCGAGAGCGGGAACCTGCTCCGCATGGAAGTGCAAGGCATATAGATTTAGTGGACTATAGAGAAACACGCCAGGAAGCTTTCGCTTTACGCAGTAGCGTAAAAAAAAGATCGAAGCTGGAATGGCCAGGGATCGCGGCAAGTCTTTGAGGATATTCCTTATGTGTTGTGGAATGCCGGCGACTTTTCCCTTCGTAATGGATTGGGCAATTGCCGGCGGTGCCAGTTTTTTACCGAGAACCGGTGTGATCATGGCCAGATACATGAAGGACATTGCTCCGTTGCGATGCTTTGGGTCAACATAGAGCGGGTTATCTAGCCAAAAAGCCGTATTCAGCAGATTGTTTTCAAACAAGGCTTTCGTGGACAACTGGAACCTTCGGCGCAGATAAACGCCATTTGCGGCACGTTGAAAACCATAGTCGGTCCTTTTAGGGTCACCATAGAAGCACACGCTCGCAATCTTACCAGAAACATGTCCTTGATAATACCTGCCGAGTGAAGGCGGCTGACCGCCTCGTCTTATAAAGACTTTCTTATTCTTGAGCAATAGTCTGACTGTCTCCTGTGTTCCGGCGGCGATAACAAACTTTCGAGCGGCAATCCGCGAGCGCCGCTTCCGGGAAAAGTCCCGTATGCCAACTTCGGAAACGGTTCCGTCTTCCGGGGACAATTCAAATGAAAAGCCTTCCCAACCCGTTAATAAATGGATGGTTGCCGATGAGTCTGTTTGGGGGCGGTATCGTTCGCCAAAGCGCGTGGGCATACTCCATCGTTCAATGGTGGTATCAGTCACATCACCGTTTCGAAAGCCTTCGGCAATGTGGGAGCTGCCGAAATCTGGAATTTCATTCAAATTAAACCGGGCATCGCCGCATTCAAAATATGCCGCCGCCTGCTCTGTATATCTGCGTGATTCTTGAAAAAGGGCGACATTCCAAGTGCATTGCCCCTCAATTATCTTTCGCGGCAGGAAATCAATCTCATCATACATCACACAGCGCCCCCCCCAACTGGAGGAACTACCGCCAAATCCCTTGTTGGTGCAGTCGTAGGGAAGATGGTGATTTATCGTCTCCGTGATTTTAATGGAATCGTCCAACTTGTTGCGCGTCGCAGCGCCATCCCTTCCGTATTCAATCAACAAAATGTTATGTTTCGGCTGAAGTTTTTCATACTCTAATGCCAGAATAATGCCTGCTGGTCCCGCGCCAACAATGCAAAGGTCATAAATCTGCCGTTCTGCCTGTTCTACATTGATTTTCATAAGATTGCCAATCCTTGCCCTTTTGGCTGGTTTGTTTTTGGGTTCGGCATTTGAACACGCGTTCGTTGTCGCACTGCCACGGCGGGATTGCCGGCATAGACCGTCCATTCATCCAAATTTCTGGTGGCGACTGATCCGGCGCCCAATACACTGCCCGCCTTGCAAAGGACTCCCGGCAACACAATCGCGCACGCGCAAATCCATACCTGTGGTTCGGTTCGGATCGGCTTGGTAATATAGGTGAATTCGGGTGATTGATAATCGTGCGTTGCTCCGCAAAGATAAGCGTCTTGCGAAATGATTGTGCGGTCGCCAAGGGATACGCCACCCGGATTGTAGATTTCCGCGCCTCTGCCGATGGTGACCACCGTGCCGGTTTCCAAAAGCCACGGAGCCCAAATCTTGGCACTCGGATATATGAAGTTTATCGCACCCAGTTTGGCTCCAAAAAGTCGGAGCAAGGCGCATCTCCATTTGTGCAATGGCGGCGGCGTTGGACGGAAAAGAAACATCCAAGCCAATACCCAGACCAAGCGCTTTGCTTTGGCCTGCCATCCGTAGACCGGACGCAAAAGCGGATCATCACTATCAGATGAATGTGAGCTAAATAAACTCATATGTATTGAGGCGAGTTATGGTTTAACAGGCAAAATCACAAGCATTTTTCTACTGATGTTTTCGCTGTAAATTTTGGAGGATTTTCCCGGTAACGAATCATCATTGGCACCAGTTTGCAGGCTTTCCAGTAGCGCGGGACGAACTTTCCAGGTTCAGATAAACATCTAAACAGCCAACCGAGGTAAAATCTGTCTGCCCATGCGGGAATAACAACCTGATTGCCCGTTAGAAAGCCGATGGCTGCTCCAATACAATGAATGCTAGGATGGAAGTGACATTCGCGTTTCAACATAAATCCGACTCGTTCCTGCGTTCCTCCACCCAAACAGATAACGATATGCTCCGGCTTCCGTGCAGCCGCAATTTTCAGGAGAACATCATCCACGATACGACCACCTGGATAATGTGGAGCGATGTAACAGTCGATGTCGGTGAAATCATATCCTTTTGAACGCAACCAGCCTAGGTTCTGATCTCGCGCAGCCGCATTCGGCATAACCCACAGAACTGATTCGCGCGGGCGCAGCAGCTTCAATTCGACCAGCAGTTTGAGATATTGCAATCCTGACACGCGTGGTATTTTTTCCCCCGACAGAATTCGCCACAGCAGAACCATGAGTGCGCTGTCAGTAATCGCCAAATCCGAATTGAAGACGGCCTCGCGATAATACTCATTGGTTTGCAATTCTACGAGCGCCGGCGCGGCAGGCACGACAACCAAGCCTCCTCGCAAACCGATTTGCACTGCTTCCTCGGCGCTGCCCACAAAAAAGCGTATTCCTAGAATGCGTTGAAAAGACGGCGGTTTGTCCGGCTGCATATATATGCTATTCATTCCATTTGTCATTGGAAGTTTTTGATAAATTCATTTTCTTCAACTCAATCGTTTTCACCACGCAAAGATATTCATAGACGGCGTGAAGACGCGCAAAATGGTATCCCTCTTTTCCGTCTAAAAATCCGCGTTGCCAAAGATAGACATAAAGAAACCGCAAGAACGGACGGCACGGCAGGTATTGGGAAAGCTGCTTCAAGCGGCGCAACTGTCCGACTGCTTTGCTTTGCAATGACTGGCTGCTGCTTTTGAGATACTGATCCAGCGCCACGCGCGCTTCCCAGTTGGAATAGCGGTTATGTTTCTCGACAAACACATCCACCGAAGGAAAGGCATAATGATCCATTTCGCATCGCAACCGCCCGGTTTGGCCGTTGACCACCACATGTTCGTGAACTTCGTTGTCGCCGCTGGCGGTTTCCACATCCGTCAATTTTTCATGACGGCCAAGCCTGTGTTTGAAAAGTCTCAAATTCCAATTGGGATAATATGCGTGCCTGAGCCATTTCCCCATGAACATGAACCGGCGGTTGATCCAATAGCCATCAGCCGGATGGTTTAGTTCAGACACGATTTGCCGAAATTCCTGCTCCGCTTCCGGCGGCATCACTTCGTCGGCGTCAAGAATGAACACCCATTCATGTTTGAAGGGTAGTTGCTCCAGCGCCCAATTTTTCTTTTTGGGCCAGATGCCATTAAAATGGAACTGCACCACCTGCGCGCCATGCGTTTCGGCAATAGATTGCGACCCATCAGTGCTTTGCGAATCCACCACGAAAATTTCTTCCGCCCAAGCAACCGATACCAGGCTGCGATGAAGATTGGCAGCTTCATTTTTGATGGGGACGAGAATGGAAACAGGCACTTTCATGGGAGGTTACAGTTGGCGGACAGCTCAATAGTTTTCATTAGACGCTTTGCCGCGAAACCGACGCTGAAACGATTTTCGTAGCTGGATTTGGCTGCGTTTTTCATCACCTCTCTATCCTCCGTTGACAAGCTTGTCCATCGCCGGAAAAGATTTTCCGCTCCTTTGATAGTATCGTTGTCAACCAAGCCGCCATTGTCTTCTTCGATTTCCCGCCAGATGTTGACCTGATTAGAAATCAAAACCGGCCTTCCACACGCAAGGGCTTCGACCACGGCCAGTCCGAAGTTTTCTTGATGACTGAACAGCACAAAAGCTTCACAATTGTATAAAGCACCCCATTTAGCATTGCCAGTCAGCATGCCGGGCCATGAAACTAAATTCGGCGGGCACATTTTGGCAGCCAGTTCCCGCATCTGTTGTCCATAAGGAGTTTCCAGGTCAGGGCCGGCGATTACCAGTTTCGGAGATTGAGACTCACGAGTATGGCCGGATGAACAAAAAATAGCAGAGTAAGTTTTGATTAAAAGATCTATTCCTTTTTTGGGATGTATGCGGCCAAGAAAAAGAAAATAAGGACTTCCCCTCAAGCGCGGGCACTTTTCTACAAAGGCAGTTTCCATTTCGTCGCGGTATTCCGCCGGTTGAGGAATGCCAAGACCAACATTCATTTTACGTTTGGGTTGATAAGGATGAAATGTTTGGCAAGCCAGCCTCATTTCTTCAGCACAGGTAAACAGCAACGCCTCGGCGTTGCGAACGACCCGTTGTTCTATGACTTTCCAGTAGAACCAGTTTCGCAGGGCTTTTATACGACGTTCAGGATCATGCTGGAACCAAGGATCCAACATTCCATGTGGAAAAATATAATAGGGCGGCATATTCGGATGTTGCGATGCTTTCAACAAAGCATAACCGGCATATTGCCATAAACCATTCAAGATTACCGCATCGAAACGCGACAGGTTTTTTTTCAACCAGGGCAGGAGTTTGGGGTGATAACGCCACTGGCCACGACCTTGTCCCAAAGCATGAATTTGAAAATCTCCACGGGACAAAAAATCGGAATTTGGATCATCAAGGCAAACCACTTCAAACGCATGGCCGTGCTCCATAAACCAGATCGCCTGATTGCGAATTCCCTGGCAGGTTCCACCGGTGTGCGGATCCATGGTGGTGATGACATGAAGCAATTTCATTGCACAAAGCCGGCAGCTCGATGAAAATAGCGGGCATCTTTTGGAATCTCCTTGAGCCAATGTGCCGGAACCCCGCCATAGAGAGAGAATGACGCATCAAACGCCTTGGTTAAAACCGCACCCGCAGCCAGCACGCTTTGAGACGGCAGCCGCGCGCCACCCAGTATAATGCAGCGGGTGCTGATAAAACAATAATCGCCGATTTTGATTGGCTTTGAATCCTGTCGTCCGGCGACGACATCAATAGAATGCGTGAGTAGTTCAGACTGATGGCCGGCAATCGTAGTGAATCGCCCCACCCGAATTTCGTGGGTGCAATCCAGATAATGGTGTTTTGTAATCGCGGAATGTTCCCCAATAATCAATCGTGGGCGACGATCTTTTTGATGGATGAAATGCCTGTCAGAACCGGAAGGGTGGCCAGTTATCCAATTACTTCGGCCAATGGTAGCATGGTCTCCCAGTTCAATTGAATCAAGATGGATAGCCACCGTAAAATGATCAATTCTTGTTTCTTTGCCCATGCGCAGATGCTGGGGATAAACCCAGGCTAGGCCGATCCGCGCCGATGGATCAATTTCGTAGCCAAATGTTCTTTGTAGTAGCCAACGCCTCAAGCTCCAAGGAAAAAGCAAAATGATAATTTTAAGAATCATGGGTCTCAGATTGTAACCCGAACTATGGATGAATCATTCAAGTCATGCAGCGCCAGGTATCCATCAATCATCGTGGACCGACTAAACCGGGTGGCATTCTTGAGTCCTTTTTCTATCAAAGACTTTCTAAACACTTCATCATTTAAGGCCGGCAACGCCGAGGCGAACGACTGAACATCATGGGGATTGGCGTGAATCACTGCACCACCACTCACTTCAGGAAGTGGTTCCAGATTGCTTGCGATTACTGGGGTGCCACAAGCTTGAGCCTCAATCAGCGGCCAGCCAAAGCCTTCCGAAAATGAAGGGAAAACAAAGGCATGAGCGAGACTGTATAGGGCACATAGGGATTTGTGGTTGGGCTTTGACACGGAATGAACGCGGTCAAGAATTCCCAGCGCCCGCGCTTGTTCGGATAGCAACGCATCCACTGGCTCGCCAGCGAAACAGATGTGCCCCGGCCAAGGCAGGCTTTCTAGCTTGACCATTTGAAGGAGCATCCGGCGATTTTTCCGTGGAAGGTTGGAACCGACATGCAATAAAAATGGTTGGGGAATGACAACACGATTCTGTTTCAGGATTTGAACCGCTTCGTCTCTTTCAATTTTTCCGAACTCCGCGTTAAAGGCGTTATGCACAACTATCCAACCAACCTTGGGAATATTTACCCCCGCAATTTCGTGGAGATGACGAAGTGTCAGGCAGGAAACACAGGCTATGTGATCTGCGTTGCGCAAATGTTTCAAGATCCAGCGCTGAAAAACAACTCCGGTTCTGGAGGCTGCACAATAAGCTTCGGGATAACCCAAGGCACCCCGAATCGCCAACACGTCATGGCACGTTATCCCGGTGCGATTTTTTGGGAGATAAGCCAGATAAGGCGCGTTGGAATGGTCGCAGATATGGTAATGAATATTATCACCGAACTCGCGCCGCCTTTTTTTGATGACACGACGAAGCGAGAATGGAAATAATATCCATTTATCCACATAACCAAGCCATTTTGCAACACCGCTGCCGGGATTGGCGTTTCCCCCAAGCAGTATTGGTTGCGGAGTTAGTATTTCCACCGTTGCGCCACGGTCCTTTAGGCCTTTTGCCAAAAGTTTGGTAAAGCGGATCATGCTTTCCTGCCGGTCTGGCGGATAGTTGCCGATTAAAATAAAGTGTTGAGCAGGCACTATGGTCTAGCCCGTTTGAAGATTTTTCCGTTCTTCTGCTTTTTGCCGGGTGGCGGCCAGTGCCAGCCCCCCCCCAATAACCGCTGAACCAAGCGTAGTAGCTTGCCCCCATTGGCCATTAAGCAAAGTCATAAAACAGGCGGCGGCAAAAACTAGGCTAAATGTGGAGCCGCGCCGCCAGACGCGAAGGCAAGCGAACACAATCGAACTGGCAAGAGCAATACGATAGCCAATCAACAGACTCCCCAAAACAAAACCATTATCATAGAGCAGGCGTCCCCACTCGGATTCCGCACTGCCAAATCCAACGTGCTGCGTCACCAATTGTTGCCCGACGTTGGTGGAGAAGCCGGTTCCCTGTCCAAAACCTTGAATGCCTTCAAAGGAACCAAACAAATCATTTAACACCCGGTTCACAATGGCTTCCTTAAATCCTCCTTGTTCGTCCGTCGCCCCTTCCCAACGTGCATTAAACGCCTCCATCCCATCTTGAAATATCAAGGAATGGCCGGTCAACTGATAAAGAATGACTACAGCCAAGGCAAATTGCATAACCAGTTTGATTGAAAAGCGTCCGCCGACGAACATTGCGCCGACGCCGGTAATCAACACAATCGCCACGCTTAAAAATAATGTCCGGCTGATTGAGATCGGAATGGATATGAGAATGGCACCGCCTGAAACTATCATCGTCCAAACAGAAAGTTTCCGCGCCAGCAATAACGCAAACCAGCAGGCGGTGAATAAGGGATATAGCTGAGCGGGGCCGGTGATAAAACTGAATGTTCCCGGGGGGCGAAAATAACCATTCGCACCGTCAAAACCTGCGCCGTCCAAACTGCCGCCGACACCGCGGTTTACCCACGCGTCTTGTGGTTGATAGAACTGTGCGACCAATAACATGGTATAGGGGACGGACACCCAGATCGCCACTTTTGCTAGCGCAAAGACATCTTTTTGCCACAAAACTTTGCCCATAATAAAAATGAGCGGAACATGAAGAAAATCACAGCGCACGCCATACAGCGCGACGAGAAGATTTCCATGCCCCAAAACCAGCGCGTTGACAAATGACAGCAATGCCAAAAGTGCGCCCCAAATAATAAAACCATTGACCGGGAATAGATTATTGGCAACTGCGAGGCAATAGATGGCAATCGCCAGGGGATCACGAACCAACAACAAAGGTGTGGCCAGTCCAGGCATAAACCATCGTCTTAATCCGCCTTCGATCAGCCAGAGAACGATGTAAAGCCAGATTAAATTTCGGATCAAGTTCGTCTGCTGTCCGACAGCCCCGCGCGCAGGGGTTGTTTTAGAACGGTTTTTCGTCGGGACAGTTTGCAATTCCCCGGCAGTTATGGTCATTGTTCTCAAGATTGACTTAAATTACGAACCGCATCGGCAATGGTTTTGCCATACATTTCCCAAGTAAGTTGGTCAGCCTTGGCTTGGGCTGCGCGTGACATTTCTTGAAGCGCATCCCGGTTGTCCGCAAACCAGGAAATTTTTCCAGCAATCTGATCGGCGCGGCGGATCGGAACTAGGAAGCCGGTAACACCCTCGTCTATCAAGTCCTCGCCACCTGTATTCGGTGTGATGATGAGCGGGAGTCCCCGGCTCATTGCTTCCTGCATCACCAGCGCTCTTCCTTCGACAATGGACGGCAGGCAAAACACGTCGCAACTGCACATTAATTCTAAAACTTCCGCATGAGGACGGCTGGCCTCATGAACAAATCCATTGAACTCTTTGCGATAAAATTCAATTGGTGCTTGTGGTGTCCCCATGATTACCAGCTCCACATCGTTCCGGTTCAGAAGCCGCATCGCTGCAAATAAATCGCCCAGGCCTTTGCGCTGGCTCATGGAACCGGCAAATAACACCCTCAACTTATTAGCGGGGTTGGTAGTAATAATACTTTTACGGGTCGAGGCTGGCGGCGAGCCAAATGGGGCGATAACTATTTTCTTTTGGCTCCGCGCACTTTCCGGAAGCGATCTGGCGACGAATTGACTCGGACAAACCACCATTTCTGCCAATTCCAATTCTTTGGTTTTTCGATTCAACTTTGCTTCAGAATCGCTTACCCCGCCACCCAACGTTGTCCGCCAAGCTGGAAGGCGTTCGGCTTCTTCGGTCAGCAGTTGCCGCAGAGTCTGCCAGTAGGCAATGGGAAGTTCGTAAATGCACCGGAGGTTTAATTCTCTTGCCGCAGTCAAAGTTTCAAACGCACCGTCTTCGTGGGTATAAACACCGCCGTAAGACTTTGGAGATTTCCGCAGGCGTCTCGCTACGCTTCTGTCTTGCGCCTGATAGACGGCGTCAATGGAAAAAACTCCGGTTTCATGCCGGTCAAGCGCGTGTAACTTGAGGCGGCCAGCCAACATCCGTCCCAATTCCCGAAGCGGATGTTGGATGGTGAGAGGACGCAAACGTTCGTCAAATGTCCGTCGCTTAAATTCACGCCCCCAGTTGCTTTTACCAAGAAAATCCCACACGTTGCCTGAATAAGAAGCAACGGTTGTTTGAAATTCGTTCAAAATTCCAGCCTCATAGAAACCAACCAAGGCTGCCCTGACATAGGCATTACCCGTCGGGTGGGAAACAAGCAATCCATGCATTTTACAAAGGCTCTCCTTTATAAACTGCGGTGTAAGATTTGCGATAGAATTCCATGGGGCGCAAATAATTTTTCAAAGTCTGCCGGCCACGTTCAGCCCGTTCACAATATTCTTCATCGCCCATGGAAGCCGCGCGTTTTAAGGCATCGGTTAATTCGTCAATATTTCTAGGTTCAACTATCAATGCCGCTTCACCACCCGATTCCGGCAATCCGCCATCACGGGTCACAATCACGGGAACGCCGACGCTGCGAGCCTCAATGGGAGTTAGTCCCATGTCTTCGCGCGTGCGCGCGGGAGCGACAAGCCAGCGGGCCGAAGCCAGTCGTTGCCCCTTGCTCTGGTCGTCAATAAATCCAGTCATCTCCACACCCTTGACGCCCAAATCTTTAATCAACAACTCAATTTTTGGTCTTAAGGGGCCATTGCCAATCAAAATGAGCGGCCATTGAATGGGATCCAGTTGTGCCCGGGAATAGGCGATAATCAAATCATCAATGCCCTTGTTTTCAATCCATCGGCCTAAAAAAAGAAAGCCCTTGCGCCCGGCGGGTGGACACCATGCCGTGGGAAAATGGCATACGGTGGGCACGCAATCGCTGGTTTTCAATTTTTTCTTTGGCTCCCACGTGTTCCACACAAATCTCGAATTATACCAGCGACGTTGCGCGAGCCTCGCACCCAGTCCCCATAAAATCGAATGAATATCCAAGTTGTGCTGACGCCAGTTATGGATGGTCAAAACCAGTTTTTTACGCAGGAACCAGGCGGGGAAAGTAACGTCAGGAGACGCATTTTGGCCATGCACAATATCCGCCCAACGAATCAGCTTTAACAATTTGGAATCGCCACGGCGCACGTAGTGAATGGGGCAATTCAATGAAACATGAGCCGCGTTTTTCAAATCCTTTTCCAATTCCCAACCTTGCACCAGCTTGAAACATAACTGCACCTCAAATTCGGGCCAGCTTTGCACGGCGGAAGCGAGCGCAATGACAAAGGCATCAATCCCGCCATATTGACCATGACTGGGGCTGACGATTAGTAGTTTCATAAAAAATCCGTCCGCCTTTGCCTCGCAAGAGTCATTACAGACCTGATCCGTTGGCAGACAAGGTTGGATCCATTGATGCAAGCATCTGGTTGGCAACCCATTTGACACTATTTTCTCCGGATGGTCGTAGATCGCATACCGGCAAAGTTTTTAGCAACGCAAATTGCCTTGGTGAAAGCAGTTGGGAAGATGCTTCTTCCAGTTGCAGGTCTGTTCCGCGCAGACGCCAATCATCCCGCGTCACCAAAACCCGCAGGCCATGTTCCAGCATGGCGGCGACGGAGCCGCTTTTTTGAATTATCTGGCGGGGCGAGGTGGCCAGACCTAAATCAAGGGACTTTAAAATTCTCGAAATTTCAAAACCGTTTCTCTCTCCCGCTGTTACCACATCGGCCCGATTACGCAGCGCGGATTTAAATTTGTTGAACGCCTCCGGGGTCAAGCCGCTCCGGCCAAGAAATACCAGTACCAAGTGTTTCTGAAATTTTTGCACTAATGGAGATAGTATGTTGACGGCCTGTTCCGCGTTCCATTCCGGATGCACCGCGCCAAAAATTCCCGCCAAGTAAAGCTTCGTCCGGTCCGGATGTTCCCCGACGGATTCGGTTAGCAATGGTTCAAGCAGCCCGACCCAGCCGTCACCTGTGGCATAAGGCACGTTGCTGATCAATGGCAAAATCGAGGCTGCGACCTTTTTTCGGCTTAATACTTTGCGGTATGGTTCAGCCTGGGTATGCACGATTTGCGGTCGCAAGCGACTCAGCAAATCCAAGATAAATGTCTGCTGCAATGCGCCCAAAACACGATGTTTGAGCGGTGATTTTTCGCCCAGCCCCAGCCAAAGCTCATGAAACATGATGTGCCATGATGCTTTTGAATTGATGGCTGCAAGTCTTTTCCCCAGACCAAGGCAAAGCCCTTTGCGATGAAAACCAAAGGTCACAAACTGCAAACTTATCCAATCAGGATTGAAAGCGTCCAGCCAGTTTCGGGCCTCAACTATGCGCTGGTTCCACGGCGCGGTGCTGGGCAGGCGCAGCACGGATATTGAAGTGCCTTCGATTTCTTGCTGTTCAAACAATGCTTTTAAAGCGTGCCAGTCATTCAATCCTATGATAACACTAGAATGGCCCTGCCGAATCAGTTCGCCGGCCAAACGACGAGTGTAATCTCCCACTCCATCCCGTCCGGGTTCCAAGTTGCTGCACAGAAAGGCTATCTTCATCTATAAGCATTCTTACGCGTATCGCTTTACTTGATTTTCACAGCCGCCATCAACTCTACGCCATCTAATTTAAGCGTGGATGCTCTTTTGCCGCTGGCCCACTGCTCGCTTATCGCCCTATAATCGTAGGGGTTGCAGGCCAGAAGCACATCGGGAAATGCCTTCCAGTAAAACCGGTCATCCAGAAAGTTGGGATGAACCATGCCCCAAAGCTGGCTCCAAGTTCCGCCTTGTCGGTTGCGATAGGCGCTGGAACCATTTGGAGTAAAGGCAAGAAACAACCCTCCCTTCTTTAGTTTCTTTTGCGCGAGTGCAAAAACTTCGGAAATTGCCGGAACGTGTTCCAGCACATGGGCCGAAAAGAAAATATCAAACCCTTCACCTTTCACGTCATCCAGTTTGTCATGCGCTGCTATGCCCAACTTCTCGCGGGCATAACGGCAACGTGACTTCGAGATTTCAAATGCCGCCACGTCATAACCATGCTTTTTCAACTGCCAGCTTCCATAGCCCCAGGAACAGCCAAAATCCAGCAGCCGGTCTCCAGGCTTTCCACCAAGGGCGGCCAGCACCTTGATATAGTTGGTGTGATCTTTTTCACTTCCAACAAAGTTGTTTGATATCAACTCCCGAAGCGCATCGTCGCTTGGGGTATCCGAGGTGAATCCCTGGCTATAACTCTCCTGATAGAACGTTTCATTTTCCGCGCTCGTCGTTGTCGGGGTGCGAAACAAAAGCTCGCATCGGCTACACCTTCTTAACGACGTAACGATATATTTTCGAGATGTGGTTGTGGCACTTTCACAACCGCAGGATGGGCAGTAAAATCTTTCCTTTGTGGCGAGCTTCGTTGCACAAGTTATCAAATAATTTAGTTTGGTGTTCATTCTTTTTTTACCGGACAAATCGAAAATATTCTGATTGCACCGGCTTGCATTAATTACTCCATTGATCAACGGTTGTCCAAACAGAAAGTCATCTTATAGTTTGGAGAGTATCACTAAATGCTGATGGTAAATATCATCAAACGGTTGGTCTAACAATTCGGAGACGGGACGAATTGCCATCACGGAAAACCCGGCTTCAGCTGCCAGTTCCCGAAAGAAATCTTCTGAGCGCGGGAAAAAATTTAGGCCGTATTTCAATTTCAATCGGTTGACCACCGATTGATCCTCGGTCTGGGTGTTTTCCGTTTTCCATTTACCATCATCAAGCTGAACTTGAAAAATACAGCGCCCTCCCGGCCGGATTTTTTTGCCGGCAACCAAAAATAGCGATTTGATTACAGATTCCCTCACATGCTGAATCACGGCGAACGAATATGCGAGATCCAGACTGGAATCTGCAATCTGGGCAAAGCCGGATTCTCCGGAATAGATAAATCGGATGTTGGAAGCGCCGTTTATGATGTCGGCACATGCCAGAACCCCTCTTGAAATGTCGCAGGCATAAATTAGCTTCACATTTCGCGAGACGGCTTTGGCTAAAAAGCCAGGCCCACAACCTATGTCAAGAACCCGATAGTCTGGTTTTAGGTTTGGTAATAAGAGTTGGTTGCATATCCATTCCCGCGACGAGCGGTTCCGTTCAAATTCCGCTTCCAGAAACTGGTTCGTAGGCATATCTTCATATTCGGGGCGGCTGGTCCTGTAAAAATAGTGCGGACTGATTGCCAAAATCCGCAGCGCCATATTTCTTTTGAACAACCTCGGTGTAATCCTAAGCAAGATCACCAACCATCTTGCGCCGATAAAAGCCTGATTATCCCTGCCGTTTGTGAACAGAACTTTAATTAGGTCCAACATTCTTTTCATATTAAGATTTAGACTTCGATGCGGCCCGCAGACGTTTGAAGTAACCAAGGGCCTTGCGCAATCGGGTTCAGGAAATTGATGGCGTTGCCCACCTTCGCAGGACTCGGTTGTTCTGCCCCAGTTTTCAAAAGGATTTTTCATTGTGCGGGCAATTGCATCATCCAATTTTCCGCCACCGAGTGTCTTAAAAGGCGACTCGCAGCTGTGTATTTTGCCATTTTTCATATCATTCATGCGGCATTAAATCAAGCAGATTACACGCCAAATTCCATGAAGTTAAGGTGGCCGCTCCCCCAATTTGAATGCTTAATGCTGTTTAAGGATTTGTTTCCGGGGCCGGTGATCGGCCCATCCGAAACTGGTCATTTGACCTTGTTGGTTTGAAAATACCCAAGACTCTTAATAGTTTTTATCACCTCGGGAAAAAGTTGCGTCCATCCGAACCGATCTCTTGTTCGAACCAATCTACCAATTCATCACCTACTCTCGTCCATTCACGGTCGGCGACGCTGGCGGCAGCAGCGCGTCCAAGAGTTTTTCTCTTCTCCAAATCTGACAAGGCGGAATGGAGGCAACCGACAAAAGCTTTAATATCGCCAGATGGAAACAATAGTCCGTTAATTCCGTGCTTTATTATGTCCTTTTGGCCACAGCAATCAGTGGTAATACAACAGAGCCCGTGCGCCATCGCCTGGAGAAGCGCCAGCGACTGCCCTTCAAAAAAAGTGGGGAGAACAAAAATGTCCGCGTCGGCAAACAATGACGATTCGTCCGCCCGCAAAAACTTTTGTATAACTGTGATATCATCACGAAGTTGGCTGGGGAACGATTCAATCACCTTGCTTGTAGTTACCCCAACGCCAGCCAATACCCATTGTGGGCGTTGGCCACTTAAATATAGGCTCTCCGCTGCTTGCATGATTAAGTCAATTCCTTTTCTAGGGAACCACGTGGCAACGAAGAGAATCTTCGGCCGGGTTGTTCTGAAATTTGCAGCGGGGCTGTCGACAAGATCAACTCCGTTCTTAAATATCCAGACATTCCCGCTGGAACGTCCATAGACTTCTCTTGCGTATTGCGCATCTTCAGAATTTGAAACGATGACGCGCCAAGCACGACGAAGCCCACAATCTGTATCTCGATTATAGCGCAGCCAAAGCGGCCGGGTCAGAAATGATTTTAATGTTTGACGAAGGTTGCCGTGCGGTGGCTTGGCTAATTCACGTCCCCGGCGTTCTATTCCATGACTGAAAATGCACGTGCGTCTGTTCGCTGATGTGAATACACCCCCGCCGGCCTCATGCACGAGCCACAACGGATCATTCAGGTTCCATCCCTGCCTAGCGATCCATGCGCGTGCTTGCCGTTGCCATAACGTAATGTGAGTTGCAATCGGCACTTCATCCAATCCAACATGTGAAAACCGGTAACCACGCCGGACAAACGCATCTCGCCACTCACAGGCAATTCGACCCATGCCTGTTTCTCGCGTCAGGCGAATACCGGCCACATGAACGATATGCTTGCGGCTCAAATTAATTGACGTGTTCATCTTTTAGGCTTGTAACCATTAACAATTAATGCAAAAGAGGGGCGTATTCAGCCGTATAGGAAAGCTCATGATTTCTGGTTCCAATGGCGCGGGCGGGAATACCACCGACAATATTCAGGGTTTGGACATCCCGGCTTACGACGGCACCTGCGGCGACGATGGCCCCCCGATGAAGCGTAACGTTGGAAAGAATCATCGCACGCGTGCCAATGAATACAGAATCCTCAATCACTACCGGGCGAACCCGCCCTCTAAAATCCGGGGTGTTGGGATCATGGTCTGCCGTTAAAATGATTGTCTCGGCGGCAATTGCCACATTGCTGCCAATGGTAATACCGCCGCGTGGATCAAGCCGACAATTTTCATTTACCACGCTGCCTCGCCCAATTTTCAGCCCTCTCGCGCAATCAAACCGGGCACCAAGGTGAATCGCAACCCTATCTTCGAGTTGAAAGCCCATGATGTGGCGGTAGAATGCGAGTCGCAGGCAGTGTGATGGAATTTTTGCGACAATGTGGTTGCAAACATAAACCCGCAATTGGCTAAAAAATGACTTCAATGCTTTCATTTGATTATTTATGACATCGTTCCATCAAGTGCGGCTCTAGGCCAATACTTTATCGGTGATAAAAACGACCGATCAGACTTGAAAGGTGAATCGTTGCATGGCGTTGGCGAACTAAAGAAGCGGGAAATACTCGAATGGGAGTTGCGGCGTTATCCCAAAAGGCCTTGTCGGCCGCGGATGGTTTAATTCCTTTTAGCGCCGACAATAGATAGTTTTTTCGCCAGGGTTTTGGTGAACCAACGGCGTGAGACATCGTAAAACCACCGGGTATGAAATCCATTCCCTCGGGACCAATCGTGCTTAAAAACGGCGCGGTGGCCATGGCAAAGATGTTCATGGCGTCTTGATCAGTTCCGCAAAATGGATGCAGCCGGTCTGCCGGCATGAACCGGCGGAGATCAATGCCCAAGGCTGGCAGATGTTCCATGATGCGAGCCCAATCCTGCAGATGACGCATCATAGAACGTCGGACACCGATGAAGCCGCCGCTAAAGTATTGGCTGAAGGTTGGTTTCACAGAAATCCCGAGACCATTGGCAATTTCCACCCATTTTCGGCGCAGGGGATGGTTGTAGGCCATGCCGTGCGTCGCAATCTCTTCGACAAGTGCCACGCCAGATTCGGCCCAGTATTCAAAGAATTCCCATGAACATTTGATGACAATATCAGGATCAAAGTAGAAAATACGGTCAAGCGCCGGGTCTGCCGAAAATAGTTCCAACAGGAAGCGGGGCTTGTAATTTGTCAGATGCCAGTCCGTCTGCAAAGGGTGGAAGCGCAGTGTGATGGATGTTCCTTTAAGAACCGCCTTTGCATCATGCATCCATGTAGGAAGATTGCCTCGATAGCCGACTTCTACAGATCCTTGATATCCATAACGGTGTAACGAGTTCACCAATGCACCGACACCGTAATGATAGTCGCCTTCAAATAAAGTGCAGACGGCAGAGTTCATGGCATCAATTCCTGATAAATTGCCAGATGCTTCTTTGCCACGAATGGCCATGCTAATTGTTGTTCCGTGAATTGGCGGCAGCGCTTGCCAATCTCATCACGCCACCCGGGGTTGGCAAGATATTTTTCAACCAGTGCAACCATGGCGTCGTCATCATTGTTGGCGACCACCGGCAAAACATCTCCGCCGGAGTAATCACGAATCCCGCCAACATCCGTCGTTACGACCGGCAGTCCGCTGGTCAATGCCTCTACCACTGCCGTGTTTGCGCCGCTTTCGTTCATGGGCAGGAGCATCAGGTAGCTTTTCTGATAGAGTTCACGGAGTTGTTCGTCATTCAGTCCGGCATGCCAGGTCACTGCCGGATGTTTCAGTAAAGGAGCCAGCGCCGGGCTGTTCCGATGATGATTTGGCACAAGCAAGTCAAAACGCAGGCTGGGATTCGCCTTTACCAGTTGATGCAACACCCGCACCAGCATTGGTTCGTTCCGCAGATAAACTCCGCTATAAAGAATTCTTGGCGGAGTATTGAGCGTGGACAAGTCAGGTTTGAAAAATTCAGTATCCGCCCCGTGATGGATGAAATGGACGCGCCCTTTGCCGACATATTGTTCAAAGAATGGAATATCTCGTTTATAGAGCACCAGCGCCAAATTGAGACGCGACAACAGATTACATTGCTCCGGTTTCCAGATCAATGGCGGTAGATGGATTGTGCCTACCAAATCTGTTTGTATTCCGTCCCAAGCATCTAAAAGTTCAAAATGGTTTTCGAGATAAAGGATATGGCTCACATCAGGCCGACGAAACCGGCGCTGAAAACGAAATTCCAGTTCGCACAAACTGGTTGAACCGCGACCATATCGCCCTCGGAGTCTCGCATAAGCACTGCCCGAGAAACGGGCCAACTGCCCTTGACGGGGTTTGACCGTCCAAACCGCTTGCTGTGCGAGCATATGCGGGTTCAGTTGTTCGTAACCCGAATGTCTCCCAAACCACGGGATATTTTCTCTCAAATGTAAAATTGTCACTATACTCTCCCTCAATACCCGTTTGTTTTGACAGTATAAATCACCCAACCAAATTGATGATGAGCGGTTTCAGGGAATAAGCCCCGACTGCTGCAAAGTGGCGGCTCGTTTTGCATAGGCTCCGCGCCTTGGAATAATAATCAAGTTGCATTCGTCCGGCAGTTCATCCGGAACTCCGCTCCATTTGCTCGCCTGTAAAGATGGCATCGTTGAAGGTGGCCAGCATAACCGCACAAAGTAAATGTCACAGTTTGCAAAGGGGGTCAATAAATCCACTGAACTGGCGCCATGTTCCAACAGCGCCATTCGGTTATGCTCAATTAACCAAATCGGCGGATCTTGCGAGTTTAGGAGGTTTTTAGCACCCTTAAGCATTGATGGTTCAGCACCTTCAATGTCACACTTTACGAAAGCAATGCTCCGCACTTTGGTATTGGCGTGTAACTCTTCCACGAATGCATCAAGGGTTATGGCCTCCACCCGATTGTGGCGTATATGTCGTCTTAAAGCCGAATTTTTAACCGTGCTCTGCTCGGCGTCCGAGCCAGATATGGACGACCAAAAATCAATATGGCCCGTTGAATCGCCAACTGCTTTTGGGTAAAGAATAGACTGGTCTAATTTTAAAAGTGTTTTTGTCGCTTCAAGCTTGGTGAAAGTTCCTTCTCCCGGCTCGAAGGAATGGACCTGTCCGTTGGGTTTTACCAGTCTGTCGAGCAGGGCCGTAAAGTAACCCACGTTGGCACCCAAATCCAAAACTACATCGCCCCTATGCACCGACTTGGAGGCGATCAGCGTTTCCAGGGGCTCATAAGCACCTTCCAGATAGAACAGTTCTGAAAGTTGGTCGCCTTGGTGTAATACGAAGCGCTCACCATTTTTTAGTGAATAGACTAAAGTTCTATTTCTTCGATAATCTGGGTTCAAGCGGACATAATGTTTCTTGAGAAAAAAATGCAAATTCTTTCTTCCCATCGGTGTAAATAAGGCGTTATACGCCTTTGTCGGAAGATTCAATATCAATTCTATGATTGATACTGTGCCTATGATTGCCTGACTGCCTCTGCTGTCTATTTGCAGGGGCTTGTCAATTTTTGATAGTCTATTCATGTCATTATTTACCCTTTGGCGGCACAATAAATCTGACGTGTATAAGCGGCCCTTCGGTTTCAGAAACGGCCTCTCAACCAGATAATACAAAGCAAGAGCCATTCCAACAACGAACATGAAATCTAATGGTAAAGCATCAATTAGCCATTGGCCATCAGAACAATGGAATATGTTGTTGTAAATGCAAAGACTGCATACGACGACGCCAAGGCAGACCGATGGACACAAGTTCAAAAACCGAACATGGCTGTCCATTGATTGGACACTATGGCGGTGATTACGCTGCAAGGCCAGATTCAATGAAAGGCAGGATGTTTATTGTTTCAAGGCTGTTTCAGAAGTTAAAGCTGAAAGAATCCTTTGAATTGTGTTTTTCCAAGACCATGTGGCCTTGATGCTATTTCGCCAATTCTTTGGCATCTGCACCGACTTGGAAGAAGCGCAATTTAATGCAGCAACCAGAGCGCTGCTTGAATCGGGCTGAAAAAGCGTTGCCAATTTATATTGAGAATAACGATTTAGGATCTCCCGGTGCGCCTTGATGTCTGACACTAAAGCCGGGCGGTGATGATAAATAGCCTCAACTAACGGAAAACCAAAACCTTCGTATTGACTGGGCAAAATGTAAGCCCGGCAACAAGTTCTTAATGCCTGCATCTCGAGTTCCGACACGCCTCCTATGACTACCAGTTTTCTTTTGGCGATCAACTCGTCCCACCGAGCAGCCAATGAACTACGCATGGCCGCCACCGTTTTGGTGCTGCCAAGTATTCCGTTGAGAGGCTTTCCGCAAGTTACGACTACTGGATCGGTGGCTTGTGACATTTCGATCGCTTTTGTAAGCGTATCATGTCCCTTGTGAAGACCCCAAACACCCGGAAATAAATAAAATCGATCCGCAATCAACCCCAGACCTGTGAGATAGCTGGATGCATCAAAGCCACCTGAAATCATGCCGTCAAATGGTGCTAATGGCGCCGCCACAACTTTCTCCGCAGCACACTGGTAGTGTTCGATTACTTCGTCTCGCGTGCATTCAGAATTAGTAATTACTTTTGTAGCGCGTTCCACCCACCCACGACAATTTCGGTCAGTTTGTCCAGGGTTCTCAAAGTTCCCCGGATAAAGCCGCCAATTCAAATCATGAAGGAACAGGCAAAAATCTTTACGCCTCGAAGGCGGTGCAATCACCTGTGGATAGTTCACTAAAATTTGGAATTGAAAAACAGCATCCCAAACAGAAGCTGCCTTGGTTGTTTCCTGAATGAGAATGTTCGCCAGCCATGAGGGATGTGATTTGCATCTGCTGGCAAGTTTGAGTTTGAACGATTTCAGGCTGAATCTGGGTTGCTCCAAGTTATTCAGACGAAGATTTGGCGTTTCGGGCAGACGATTTTTGAAAGAATCAACCACATGGGATTGGCCGCACAGGATGGTTGACACGTGTTCTGTCTGCAACTGCCGGAGTATCTCATTTGTGCACCGGCCCACCCCACCACTGCTGCCAAACAAATCCAAAATGGTAATAGTCATGAATGTGCAAATTTCTTACTCGTTTCAGGCATCAACCGGTTTATTTCACAGGAAATACGAACAGTCACGGGGCATGCTGTTCCCATTTATGGATCAACTTCCAGGCGCGCAGCTCTCCTTTTTGTTGTTCTGCTGACAGCCGCCTAGCAAAGCGCGAACGTCCGGCCTGATGAACAAAGGATAGGCACCGTCTTAACAAACTTTCCTTTTTAGGACTTTTGCGCAAGCCGTATAGATACTCAAGCAGTGTGAATGAATACCCGCCCCCAAAAGCAGCCTTAAGAAAAAAGTTTTGCGTCAGCCTGGTTTGGGGAATCAGATGAAGCAAAAGCAAACTTGGAAAAAGCCCCGTCCCCAAGCCGACGCGTCTTGAACACAATGCCATGTCCGAATCCCCGCCGGCAAAAATTGATTCACCCTTGCGATCAAGCTCTTTTCTCCGCCCGTCATCGGTTGCCAGCCGCAAGTAATCATTAGCTACCTCACGGCGGATGCACATTCCCGCCCCACACGGAGAAGTCTCGTGGAAATTCAGAAGATTGGACCACTTGACCTCATCAAATTTTCTGATCAGCAAATAATGCAAGTATGGCTTTATGTCTTCGCTGGGCGGCACCTCATATTCCGGGATGACTTGTCCGCCTAAAGCCCCGATGAAGAAATATTTTTTTGCAAGCGTCAGACATTCTGACAAATAGCCGGACTGTAATACATTGTCATCATCCACAAAAACAAGCAGGCCGGCATTTGATTCCTTAATGCCGCGCAACCGTGCGGCTGTAAGGCCGAGTTCATCTTCGCGAACGTGGCGCGCACGCGGATGCCAAGACAAATCCCAACCATTTGCCAGCGGTTCACTGGAAGAATTATCAATGAGCAGCAATTCCCATTGTTCCCTTGTCAACGTCTGAACCTTGAGCGCATCCAATACACGCCGCAAAAAATCCGGTCGGGGATTGTGTGTGCAGATGATGACGGAAATGTCAGGATTTATCATGCAAGCTTAAATTAAAAGACTGTCTACTGGCAATGGATTCCGCTGGTTCGCAAGAATTTTACCAATGGCATCAATTGCATCTCTGGCCATAATATTGTCCATGCAAATTCGTTCGTGGTCACATTTGTTCCACAACCAGCACGGGGCGCACGGCACAGCCGAATAAAGGTTGATATTACAACTGTAGCCTGACTGCCAGGGAGCTTCCCTGCCCCCGAAAACAATCACCGCCGGACATTCTGTCGCCCGGGCCAAGTGCATCAAGAAGCCGACGCTTCCAATGTGAAGCCGGCAATTTGCAAGCACCGCCGCCGTTTCCCGGATGTTGGTTTTCCCCCGTAAATCAGTGACATCCTTCAATGGCGGATCGCCTGCCGAACCCAACTGGACAAATTGGAAATCATTTTTTAGATGGTTGACCACTTCTTGAAACCGTTCGGGAAACCATTGCTTGTTTCGCATCGGCAATTTTGCGGCTAGGCCGCTGCTCTGAATCGCAATCATTCCCTTCGCCCAAGCGCCACTTTCTTTTTCTGCCGTAGTCAGATAAAAATAAGGCCGTAGAGCGATTTGACCTTTTATTTTTGCGCTGGCGCACAATTCAGCAATGATGTGCCGGGCAGGAGGCACGCTCATGTCTTTCTCGGTATCAACCGCCGCATATTGCAGAAATTGATATTTTCCTCCCAGTAGAGTTGCATAATCCCGAAAACGATCCTCAGCCGGCACTACTAGATCCACGTTGTCATTGCCATTAAAAAGTTCCGGGTAATTTGACATCATCCAGATTTTCTTGTGATTGCGGTTTTTCAATTCATGCAGCACGGCCGTGCATAACAAGTCATCACCAGGCGAAATCCCAAAATAAACCAGAGTCTCTGGCCGCCCTTTTTTCATGGCAATTTTCAAGGCCCAAGTGAACCGGCCGCGAAAACGCCATATGGCTGAGGCTTGATGGTAAGCCGCATCCGGGATCAATTTTCGGGCGGCGGCCTTAAGCGGTTGAGGCATGGCTAGAGTCAATGGTTTTTTCTCTTTCAATTACCGCCACCAACTTTGCAATCGCCAAATGGCGGCGTTGTATTCAATCACAACACGCGCGGCCTGAAGGCGGGGAATACCGCCGAAATGTGATCAGATTAAGGCTGAAATCCGATGCGATCATAGGTTTATGTAACGACGGCTTTATTTTGCACTTCATTTTCCAAAGTAGCATTGAGTCGGCGCACGAGGGATGAACCCAGCCTGATGAACGGCTGTTCGACAATTTTATAAGTCACCGAGGAAACAAGAATTGTGAGGGCCAGAGTGGCGGCAAACAATAGGAGATATGCTCGTAAAGAATTGGAAAAATACAACTTTGAAAAAAAATTAAAATACGGAATGACCCCTAGCACGATTACAAAATGCATCAGATAACAACTATAACTGATACGACCAAGAAAACAGATCGCTGGATTCACCAAAAAAAACAAAGGATAAATGGCAAGCGCCAGAATCAAAAGCAAGAAGCAGAATGCGAAGAAGGCTTGTTCGGGAATGAGACGGTGGCTGCCAATTCCAACAACGGAATACAAAAGCACCATGGCTGTGGCCAGCATAAGCAATCCATTTCGCTTGGAACGAAAAGGTTCGGGGATGGTTTTCAGGATGTAAAATGTCAAAATTCCACAGGCAAATACCGGCAGTTGGCTTGGAAACCATTCATATGAAAACCGGCGCGAAAGATCTGGCAACACCTGCCGAAATATAAACTGGTGATCCGTCAAAATACGCAGGCAATTGTTTCCAGCCGCGCAAACGATCAGCGCCGCCAAGAAAAAAAATAATGCGGCTTGCCAATTCTTGATCCAAAAGAACAGAAGCGGCGCGATGACATAAAAAGTCGCTTCGACGGCAATCGTCCAGCCTCCCGGGACTACAGTATTGATGAAATTCGGATGCCATCCATGTTGTAAAAATGCGGTGAGCAGATAGTAGGAAAACCCCATGTCCCAATCTTTATAATAATGTTCGCGTCCCGGCGCAAATGTATACAGAACTATTCCCACCCAAAACATTGGAAGTATTCTCAAAATACGTCTGATATAAAAACTGCGGATAACAGCTTGTTCACGGGACAGGGCGCGTTCCAATGTCATGAAGATTGTGAAGGCGCTGACCATGAAGAATAATTGAACCCCAAATGCGCCCGCCTCCGTAAACTCAACCGCATGGGTCCACCCAGCAAAGTAGGCGCAATGATAGGATATTACTCCAAGAATGGCAAATCCACGCAAGGCATCCAGAAATTCATATCGTGGCGACTCAGATGTTTGCGATTGATTCATTAAGCAGGGTTGGCTTATGTAATGACCGCTCATTTTCCGACCTCCCTTTCCAATGTAGCATTGAGCCGGTGCACGAGGGTTGAACTCAGATGGCTGAACGGCTGTTAATAATATTTAAGTTACCTAGGAAACTGAAATTGTAAGAGCCAGCCTGGCGGCAAACAAAACGACATATGCCTTGAACGAATCGGAAAAATAAAATGTGAAAAATAATTTGAAATGCGGAATTACCCCAAACATGATTTCAAGGTATTTTGTCCTAGCTTGCACAATCTCACATTTTCTGTCTACACAATCGGGGCAACGCCTGGCTTCTAATGCCAAGAGCAACAGCTTTGGAAACGCACCCCGGCATCTTGACGCACGATACTGCCCGGGGTCTTTGGGCCGGGAATGACTTCCACCTGAGCAACGGCTGGAACATAATCCAATGCGTGTGAGTCGCCTGACCGGCAGCCGACATCGAGAGAATAGTTGGCGGGACCCAGTGGCAATGAATCAATCGCCAACTTCACGCTGTGTGTCCTGGCTTCAGGAAAATCAGGCCGGTAATCATCCTGAAAGTCCGTGTCGTAGGATAGCAGACGGGTGCCTTCAATGGTTGAAAATCCGATTCCGATGCTGACGCCTTCAACGGGACCATGGATTACAAAGCGGATAAGGGCCACGGCGGGCTCGCCGTGTTGCAGCGGCACGTCGTTTAGCCATTCGATGCTTTCAAGCCGGAGACGGTCGTCATGCACATAGGATGGTCGGGGAATTTTGCTCAAATCAACGGTCTTATAATCACTGGCCATTCCTTTTGAAAGATAGTCGTTGATCACCTCGCGCACCGGTCCTGTTCGGTGCATCCTGCCTTCAGCCATCCACAAGGCCCGGCTGCATAGGCTGGTCACCGTACCCATGTTGTGACTGACAAAAATCACCGTCCGGCCGCCTTTGGCTACTTCCTGCATCTTTCCTAGGCATTTTTTTTGAAATTGTGCGTCGCCCACCGCCAGCACTTCGTCCACGATCAAAATTTCCGGCTCCAAATGTGCGGCCACGGCAAAGGCCAGACGCACATACATTCCGCTGCTATAACGTTTCACCGGTGTGTCCAGGAATTTTTCCACTTCCGCAAAAGCCACGATCTCATCGAACTTGTGTCTGATCTCCATCCGGCTCATGCCAAGGATTGCACCGTTGAGGAAGATGTTTTCGCGCCCGGTCAGTTCGGGGTGAAAACCGGTGCCGACTTCCAGCAGGCTGGCGACGCGGCCGGTGATTTCCACGCGGCCTTCGGTCTGCTCGGTGATCCGGCTCAAGATTTTCAACAACGTGCTTTTGCCCGCGCCATTGCGTCCTATGACGCCCACGACTTCACCTTGTTTAATCTCAAATGAAACATCTTTCAACGCCCAAAAATCGTTTGCCGGCTTCTGATTTTTTACTGGCGTTCTTTCCCCCCCGGTTTTCGGTTCTGCGTGAATAGGGTGATTTTTCAGCCAGCGCAGCGGTGTGATGACAAAATCATGGATAGCGTGCCGCAAACCTTCAGAACCACCTTTTTTTCCAAGGATATACTTCTTGGATAGGTTCTCGACATGGATGACTATATCAGACATGATTAGATAACGTCCGCAAAAACGCGTTCGGTTTTACGAAAGTAATAAATGCCTATGAACATGAACACCACCGTCAGGCTCACGGACAAAACAAATCCCGGCCAGTAAAAAGTACTGGCATTTCCGCCGACTGCCCACCGAAATCCATCAATGACCCCAACCATGGGATTCGACGAGTAAAGAAGGAAAAATTTTTCACCAAGTTTCCCCCCGAATTTTTTTGCAAGTTTGTCGTGAACCAAGCTGCTTTTGTAGGCTACGGGGCAGACATACATTCCAAATTGGACAACGAACGGAATGAGCATACGAAAGTCACGATACCGGACGGTGAGGGCGGTGACAATCAAGCCCGGTCCCAGTGCGGCCGCAATGGCCAACATGACGAGCACGGGCAGAACGAGTAACCGCCAGGTGGGCCAGAAGTGATACCAGACCATCAACCCGGCCAGAATGGAACACGCAACTAAAAAATCCACGAGCGAAACGACGATGGAGCTGGCCGGAACAATCATGCGCGGAAAATAGATCTTGGAAATCAAACCGGCATTGTTGACCACGCTTTGGCTGGCCAGAGAAAGTGCATTAGCAAAAAATTGCCACGGCAGCATGGCGGCACATACCATGATCGCATAAGGAACACCGTCTTCTGATGGCAGCCCGGCAAGTTTCCCAAAAATAAGGGTCATGACGACGATGCTCATCAGGGGCTGGATGAGCGCCCAGGCCGCGCCCGCGGCGGTTTGCTTGTAACGCACGAGCACGTCCCGCCAGGCAAGAATCAGAAACAATTCGCGGTAATGAAACAAGTCGCGCCAGTAATTTTTCGCGGCACGTCCTGGTTCAAGGATCATTTTTTTTACTGCTGCCATTTTCAGTCAAGCTGCCGCACTTGGAGTTTCTGCAAATATCTTGCATAAACCCCTTGGCACTTTTTTATTTTTATCGATCCAGGCACAATGTCCCTGGGCTGGGCAACGGTTTAATCGCCACCCAACATTTTCAGCACGAACGGCATTGTTCTCTTCCCAATTCGCTCCCACCGACGAAGCAGTTTGACTCGTTCAAGAATATGCTTCCGCTGCTCATCTGAAAGTTTTTGCGTCTGTGCACTGATCCGATCCATGCGGGCATCGCTGTCTTCAAAGTGAGTGAGAATTTGCTGGCGTAAAAAACGACTGGCCAGCTTTCGCAATTCAGCAACAGCCTCGTAATGGGTCCGCCGGTCGCCTGCAACATAAACTGTTCGAACCGCTCCCAGATCCTGAAGATATTTTAGTCCCTGACTGGCGGATCCCTTGCTCATATTTAGGCGTTCAATAAGACTATCCATGCTGAGCGGCTGGGGAGATGCGAAAAGCAGGCCGTAAATTTCGGCGACTGATCGTGGCTGACCGAGCGCCCCAGCAAATTGAACAAATAAATGAATAACTTCTACTTCGACGGGCTCCAAACGAGAGGCGAAGACGTTTGTTTTAGCAGCGCCTTCCGTCTTTTCGTGTATGGCAACCTCCATGCTTTGAATCTAGCATATCGTCCATTATGTTCAAGAAAAAATGAACAAAACAAATTTCCGCGTGACGATTTAGTGCTGCTCATGTAGCCAAAGGTGCTGTTCCTTGTCTCTGAGCTGTTTACGTATATAAATTTTCGGACCCACATTCAATATAGGCTGCTAACTTAAGGTAAGGCTAATAAATAAGTCCTAAATGTGAAATAACATGTCCAATTTAATGATAGATTTTTCATGCTAAGTCCGATTAGTATTTCCCGGAGACAATGGTCAATGGGAACATTGGAATCCCTCGAAAGGGGAGGTGATAGTTTTTTTATCTGGTTAAAGTTATGAAGCGATCAATAAATATTTGATTCATTTAAGTTTAGCGCAGTAATACATGATTGCAGCCTTGTATTTGTCTGATGTGTGCGAAGACGTTAATTTCGTAAAACGGCAATTTTCTTTGCAGAGGATTCGAAATAGCTGGGACATTCGTTTTGTGAATGTCGTTTAAGTTCTATGAGGCATGAATACGGCTAATTCATTTAGTTCAAAGGTTGCACTTAGCTCCGGTGTTTCCATGAAAAACAACCTTTATTTAAAAAATGGTGTGGATACAGCGACCGGTGTGATCTGGGGCGAAAAACAGTGCCCAGCGATTGCCCATGATGCACATCGCAATGGAATGTTGGCTCGTAATGACATACGTTTCAAGCGTGAGTCAATTGAGAACATTTTATCAATAACGGCGATATTTGGCGATTTACTGATGATTGTATTGGGTTTCGTTCTGGCCGTTCAACTGCAGTTCCAAAGCGTTTTAGTTTCATCCAACGTTGGAGGTGTGCCTATATTCTCAGTTTCAAATAGCTACAAGCTAATTGTATGGGGTTCATTGATCGTTTTTTGGGGGTTATTACGCAGAGATTTGTATACTTATAAATGTTTGTTGTCTCCGCATAAGTCTTTGAGCAAATTTATGGCGGCCTTGGGTATATGCTTGTTCACATTCATCGGAGTGAGCTTGGCGATCCACACTGATCCACCGATTTCAAGAAGGTTTATAGCCGGCGCGCTATGCCTGATTTTCTTTAGTGTTTTTAGCTGGAGATTGTTGTTGAGCAGGATTATGCAGCATCCGAGTTTGGCGGCTTATTTACGTAGGCGGCTTGTTGTCATAGGCGGAGGAATGCAAACCCGGCAAATACAGAAGGAACTGGGAGAGGCTTCTGAGATGGAATTTGTCGGTTGGATACAGGCCAATAATCCAAACCATGTTGCGGAGTTGGAGGATTATCGTTTGGGTTCGTTGCATGAGTTGGGCAGTCTTTTGCATAGGAACGCGGTAGATATTGTTGTTCTTACCGAGTCTGAAAGCTTGCAGCGTGAAGGTGTTTTGGCGGTGGCAAAGGTCTGTGAAAGCGAACATGTTCAATTCAGAATGGTGCCTCATTTTTTTGAAATTCTGGTTTCAGGTCTTCGCCCCGACAAAATTGGCGAGACACAAGTAGTTGGTGTGGAAGCACTCCCGTTGAAAATATATAGAAATCGGGTTGTCAAACGAACCATGGACATAGCCGGAGCAATCACCGGACTTATGCTGTCAATACCGCTGATTCTGATTTTCGGGGCTTTGGTTTATTTGGAGTCGCCCGGGCCGATTTTTTACCGGCAGATTCGCATGGGAAAGAATGGGCGTCTATTTAGCATGATCAAGATTCGTAGCATGCGCATCAATGCGGAAGCTCCTGGCAAAGTGCAATGGGCCATACCGAACGACCAGCGCCGGCTGCGGATCGGAGCCTTAATTCGGAAATGGAATATTGATGAAGTGCCCCAGTTTTGGAACGTTCTAAGAGGAGAAATGAGCTTGGTCGGGCCGCGCCCGGAGCGTCCTGAATTGATTGAGAGCTTTAAAACAAAAATCCCGCATTATCAGGTGCGTCATAGCTGTTGTCCGGGCATGACGGGCTGGGCGCAAGTGAATGGTTGGCGTGGCAATACGGATTTGAAAAAACGAATATACCATGATATTTGGTATGTTGAAAGCTGGAGTCTTCTATTAGATATTCGGATTATGTTTCTGACTTTCTTTCGCAGAGAAAATGCTTATTAAGCCGCTATATTCCTTCTGTTGTCCTTCAGAAATCTTATTAGGATATTAGGATTAATAGTCGGTCTGTGATGGTTCAAGATTTTGAAGGATCAATTTCCGGTCATCAATTTCCTTAATGACCATGTCAAGATTGAGCCTGATGCTGGTTTGTCGTCCGAGAAAGTCCAACAAAACCGCGACTCGTTTTCCACCCGGCATGATTTGAGTAACAATGGCCTCTAGGCCATGCAGGCAGCCGCCTGCGATCCGAACGGTATCACCTGGTGACACGTTCGGAGGAATAACATGGAGTTCATTCTTTCCCAGGGCAGCCCGCAACTGCTCGATGGCCTCATCGGCAATCACCGGCCAGTCGCAGCCAAAATGAACCACTTCGCTTACTCCGGGAGAATGATGAACTTCACGCAAGGAATGGCTCCAGTCAAATCGGGCAAAGAGATAGTTTGGAAATAAAGCTTCGGTCACCCAAACGGTGCCGGTTCGTGTTTTGCGTTTGAAGCGGATGCGCGGGAAGAAGACTTCAACATGCTTTTGACGCCGTAAATGTGCCGCCGCGATGTGCTCATGTTTAGGCTGTGAGCGTAAACAAAACCAAGCAACTTTTGATTTCTGTATGTCTTCTGACTGCATAATCGGGTTTAGTTTGAAGCTCGTAGTTAGCCATGCCCCCCGCCGGAAACACCAAGGCGAATAAATTTTTCGGCTATGACACCGAATTCTGGGTGTAATACTCTTTGTATTTATAATAATAATATTCACTGGCATTGGGTCGCACCGCATTGAAAACCAGACCAAGCACCCTGACCTTGCGTAGATGAAGCAAATCCAATGCCGCATGGGCAACGCGCCCGGGAGTATATCCAGCCCGTATAACCATTATCAGACCATCCACGTGGGGAACCAAATTTGAGATATCGTCGGCCGCCATGATAGGCGCGGTATCGAATAGGTAATAGTCATAATGGCCAGCTATCTCCTTCAAGAACTTACCGGCCTGCCGCGCGAACAATCCGCCTGGATGGCGCGGACGTGCTCCGCAGGGCAGCAAATAAAGATTGGGAATTGAAGTCTGAACCACAGCTTGGGACCAGACACATTGTTCCGCCAGCACTTCGGCTAGTCCAGGGCCGGCGTTTACCGAAAAATGCGTATGTAACGCTCCACGGCGCAGGTCGCCATCCACCAGCAGAACGCGCGCACCGACTTGAGCCAGAGTTATGGCCAGATTGGCCGCCGTCATGGATTTGCCATCCTTGGGAATGGCGCTCGTTATGACGATGCTTCTGGGATGATCTTGCAACGTATGCTTGAACACAAGGGCGGACCGGAGATTGCGATAGGCTTCCACCAATGCATGGCGGTCATCATCCAACTGGATGACTGGAACCGCCGTTTTTTTGTTCTTTGATTTTTCAAGCGGGATTTGACCCAGAACTGGTTCGTCAAAAAGCCGCTCCAATTCGGCGAAAGAATTCAGACGGTCATCCAATCGGTCTAGAAAGAGCAGCACGCCGATGCCCAATATCAAACCGATCATTCCGGCCATGCTTAAATGTTTGACCGCATTCAGAGGCGCGGGCACCGCCGGCGTGGCCGGTTCAAAAATGCTCACGCTTTCCTGATTTATGATGCCCTTGTCGGTGTCCAGCGTTTGCAGGGTGGCCTGCAATTGGTCATACAGGGACTGCAACCGCTTGTCATTTTCCTTGAGCACCTGATAGTCGGAAAGCTTTTTGCTTGTGTCCATCGCCTTTGCATTCCATTCCACGATCTGATCCTCCAAGTGTCCAATCTCTAATTCAAGAGAGTGCCGCCGGTTTTGTAATTGTTCCTGGCTTTGTCCTTTGTAAATATCGAGAAGCTTCTCCTGGCTGGCAATCTCCTCATTGATGGCAATGATGTCGGGATGTTTCGGGCGCAAGTTTTGGCTTAGATCGTCCCGCTTGGCCTTTAACAAAAGAATTTGTTGTTTGGCTTGGAGATAGCCCGCCTCGAACTCGCCCAAACTCGATGGCAGGTTGGGCGCATTATTATCGGCTGCGGATGAAGCCGTGTTCCCCGGAGGCGTTTCCGGCGAATTAGCATTGGGTGATTGCGAGGAATTTTGTTGCGGGCCAGAATTGGGTTGCGGGGCTGGTGCCGGAGTGTTTGGCTGTGTGAAGATTCCCTGTTGCCGTTCCAGATTCTCATCCAAGTCAAGGCTCTGAAGCATTTGCAGTTCGGATTTGCGTTCCGTCAGTTGCTGATTCAAGGATGCCAGGAAATCGGCGGCACTATTGCCTCCGTTTTGTGCTACGAGAACGACGCTGTTGCTGGCCTGATAATCCAGCACCGCTTCCTTGCTTTTTTGGACTTCCAGGGCCATTTGCGCCAGTTCGTCCCGCAGACTGGATTTGGTGGCTTCCGAGGCATTGGCAATCAAATCCCTCTTTAAATTGATGTATTCCTCCATGGTTGTTTCCAAATAAGCCTGCGTGTAATGTGCATCTTCGCCCACGGCCGAGAGATTGAAAATGCTCGTTTTGGGTGAAAGTGTGACATTGATCTTGACCGGCGACGCATCGGCGAATGCGTTTGTGGATTGCAGGCGAAGCCTTACCCGATTAAGCACCGAATCGCTTTGCATCAACGCCATCTGGGTGCCAAAAAAGTTGTTCAGTTCCTCCGAATAGATGTTGGCGTTGGGAATGTCGAGCTTCACATTCACAATCATGCGACCTTCTGATAGATAGGAAGGCGGGACACGGCTCAGAAAAAACCACTGAATCCCCTCGCCCAGACCGAGCATCAGCACCAGAATCCACCAATGCTTGCAGACCAGATTTTTATAACGATGCCACTGGTTGAAAAAACGGGTGGCAAAGGGCGTTCCTGCCGCATGATCTGGCACGATTTCGTCGTCCATATGAGTTAAAATTTTACCATCCGCTCGGGCACAATTATAAAATCACCCGGCTGCAGCACCACATCCTCCTCGGTTTTGCCCTTCTCCAGCACATCCGCCAGGTTGACTATAATCACCCTTTTGCCAGAGCCATCACTGCCGCTGCGAACCACCTTGACCGACTTTTTATCAGCAAAATCGCTAAACCCGCCCGCCCGCACGATGGCTTCTCCGGCCGTCAGATCGTGATTGAATGATATGTCAAACGACCCTTGGGTATGAACCGAACCATAAATGAAAATCTGGCCGCGCACCTTGTCCACCGAATCCAATCCGATGATAACGGTCGCGTGGTAGTAATAATCCTTTTCCAGCTTGATCTTTAATTCTGCGGCCAGTTGCTGGCAGGTTTTGCCCGCCACGGACACACGCCCGATGTAGGGCACATCCAGTTCACTCGAATCCGTGACCAGCAGATTGATGAGCGGCTTCTTATCCTCAAGTATCTGAAAACTGATTTTATCTCCTGGTTCAAGCAGATGCTTGTCATCCAGGACATAGACGCTGGCCGACTGATTCACATTGGTGGTTGCCTCATCACTGCCGGGATTGCCAATGGGAGATTCTCTTTGTGCCATCACTGTCGCAGCACAAATAATCAGAACCAGTGTTTGTAATGGTAAAAGTCTATTCACCCTGCATTTGATTAAAAACTATAAACAAAGTTCAATACTACAAGCTTAATTTGATGGCCGGGCAGCCTATTCTGATTCATGGATGATTGTTTAATCAGTAATTATGATTTTGTTTTTCAGAACAAGGCCGGAGTTTGGCGTGGCTGGTTTTAAAATCTGGCTGGTTGCACACCTCCATGATTTCATTTTGCGGCTTCTTTCGCCCAAGTGTCTTTCAGCGTAATCGTCCGGTTGAAGACGAGCTTGCCGGGCCGGGAATCTAGGTCGAGCGCAAAGTAGGCGAGCCGCTCGAATTGATAACGCTTCGTTGGCAAGGCATCTATTAAACTCGGTTCGCACTTGGCGGTGATGACTTCGAGCGAGTGCGGGTTGAGGACGGATTTGAAATCGCGTCCGTCTTTTTCCGGCTCGGCTTCGGTGAAGAGCCGGTCATAGAGGCGCACTTCGGCGTCAATCGCATGCGCGGCGCTCACCCAATGAATGGTGCCCTTGACCTTGCGCGCGGAGGTCGCGCCACCGGTCTTGCTGTCGAGGTCGGCGGTGCAGCGGAGTTCGGCAATGTTGCCCGCGGCATCTTTCACGACTTCCTCGCACTTGATGATGTAGGCGTATTTCAACCGGACTTCGCCGCCCGGCTTGAGGCGGAAAAATTTCGGCGGCGGCACTTCGGCAAAATCATCGCGCTCGATGAAGAGTTCGCGGCTGAAAGGAATCTTGCGTCCGCCGGAAATCGGGTCTTCCGGATTGTTGATGGCGTTGAGTTCCTCAACCTGGCCGGCGGGATAATTGGTAATGACGACTTTAATGGGTCGCAGCACGGCGAGCCGGCGGAGCGCACGTTTGTTCAAGTCATCGCGGATGGCAAATTCCAAAACGGAAACGTCGGTCAGGCCGTTGTATTTCGTGATGCCAATGTTGTAGGCGAAGTTGCGCAAAGCTTCCGGCGTGACGCCGCGCCGGCGGATACCGGAAATCGTGGGCATCCGCGGATCATCCCAGCCGGTGACAAGTTTTTCCTGCACGAGCTGCATCAGCTTGCGTTTGCTCATGATGGTGTAGCTGAGCGAGAGCCGCGCAAATTCATATTGATGGGGCACGGGACGCGGCAGGCCGAGGCATTCGAGAATCCAGTCGTAAAGCGGGCGGTGCACTTCAAATTCCAGTGTGCAAATGCTGTGCGTGATGCCTTCAATGTAATCGCTCAGGCAATGCGCAAAGTCATACATCGGATAGATGCACCATTTCGCGCCGGTGTGATGATGGTTGGTGTGCTTGATGCGGTAGATGAGCGGATCGCGCAGCCAGATGTTGGCGGCGTCCACCTCGATTTTAGCGCGCAAGACGCGTGAGCCGTCGGGAAATTCACCTACCTTCATGCGCTGGAACAAGTTTAAATTTTCCTCCACGCTGCGGTCGCGGAACGGCGAAGCTTTGCCGTTGCGGCGGTATTCGTCCGTCTCCTCCGGCGTCAAATCGCAGACAAAGGCCTTGCCATTCTCAATCAACTGCTCGGCGTAGTCGTAAATCTGTTCGAAATAATCACTGGCATAAAAAGGTTCGAGCGGAGTGTCGGAATGCTGGCGTTCCACCTCGGAAGTGCCAAAGACCGGCGCGAGGTAAAAGTCCCGGTTGCCTTCTTCGGCGACAGTTTCCGGCGTCTGGCCTTTCGGTTTCAAGCCCAGTCGGTCATCGGCCCAGCCGCCGATGAGCCAGTTTACATCGGCCTGGATGGAATCGACGTATTCGACGTCTTCCTTCGCCGGATTGGTGTCGTCCATGCGGAGATTGCAGATACCGCCGAATTCGCGCGCGATGCCGAAGTTGAGGCAGATGCTTTTCGCATGGCCGATGTGGAGGTAGCCGTTCGGCTCCGGCGGAAAGCGGGTGTGGATGCGCGGGTATTTGTTTTCCGCCACGTGCGCGGCGACGAGGTCGCGGATGAAATCGGACGGCGGGGGCGCGGCAGTTTCTTTGTTTTCCAAGCTCATAAAAATCTGGGCGGAGCGTAACAAAGGACTTGGCGGATGTCCAATCACCAGCCAACAATGCACGCGGCGCAAAACGGAATGAACAACATCGAGACCATCATCTGCCTGATCCTGCTGCTCATGGCTGTGCCGGATTTGTGCCGCAAAATCGGCCGCCCGGCGCTGGCGAACGTCATGTTCGTCGTGTTCGGTCTGGCGCTCGGCCGGCTGGTGCAGCCGGATGTGGCCACGATGATCAAGCAGGCGGGCGAAGTGGGTTTTTTGCTGGTGCTGTTCGAGATCGGGCTGGAAATAGAATTGCCGCCGCTGCGCCAACTGCTGCCGTCGCTGCGGTTTGGCGTGCTATGGTCGTTCGCGCAATATCCGCTGGTCATGCTGCTGGCGCGCGTGTCGGGGCTGAATTTGATGGAAGGAATGCTGGCGGCGGCGGCCATCACCGGCTGCTCGATGAGCATGGCGTATTTTGGCTGGAAAATTTATCCGGGCCTCCCCGGAACGTCGCGGGCGCTCATCCTGCAGATCATGATCGCGCTGGAGGTGCTGACCATCGTGGTGTTGAGCCTCGGCTCCGCGACCGTGAAAAATGGTTTTGGCTGGCTGTTGCTCCTGAAACTGGCGGGCATGGCAGTGACCGTTTTTCTGACCAGCCGGTTCAGCTCGCATATCGTCAAACTGCTTCAGTGGATCATCCAGAAAACGACACATTGGCGGGTGCATTTTCTGGTGCTGCTGGTGCTGGTCATCTGCGCCATCGGGGAACGGCTGGGGCTGGCGGCGGCGAAGACGGCTTTCTTCCTCGGCCTGTTCATGAGCCGCACGCAATTTGAAGGCCAGAGCGTCGAGGAATACATCGCGCCCATCAGCCGCCGGTTTTTGATCCCGGTTTTTTTCATGTCGCTCGGCCTGCTGATTGATGCGCGGATGGTTTTTTCCTACACCGCGCTGCTGGCCTTGTGCGGCGCGTTTCTGCTCATCGGTTTCCGCGAAGTCATGCACCGGCACTGGCTCAAGACGGGCGGCGATGCGCAGGCTTATCTTTTGCTGTGCCCCAACCTGACGATGGCCGCGCTGGCGGCGACCGCGTTGCTGGGCGCAGGCAGCCGCAATGCCGCCACTTGGGTGGTGTTGAGCGGATTGTTCATGTCCGTGATTTCCCTCTTGTTGTTGCCGCGCGCGGTTGAAACAAAGCCCGCTGCCGCGTTGCCGGAAACCAAATAATCGCAGGGCTTACGCCGCCTTGTCCACCAGCGGCAGGAACTGCCGCGTCGCCGGGTCATAGGCGAACAATTCCGCCGTGGCGATCTTGAAGAACCAGCCGTGCAGTCGCAGCGAACCGTCCATCAGGCGTTCCTGCACGCACGAATAGCTGTGCAGGCTGTCGAGGCCGAACAGGACATTTTCCTCGGCGGCGGCGGTTTCGCGTTCGGTGGTGCCGTGCAGATGCGCGTAATCTTTTTTCAACGTCTCCAGCACCGGCGCGGCGAGATTCAGCCAGTCGCGCAAGTGCGGCGTGGAATTGCTCACCGGTTTTTTATCGAGCAACGCCGTAATTGCACCGCATTGCGAATGGCCGCAGATCACAATGTCACTCACGCGCAAAGTTTCCACGGCGAACTCGATGGCGGCGGCGGTGGAGTTGGTGTCGCCGCGCACGTTGGCCGGCGGCACGATGTTTCCGACGTTTTTGACGACGAACAAATCTCCGGGCTTGCTCTGCGTGATGAGCTCCGCCAGCACGCGGGAATCCGAGCAGGTGATGAAGAGGGTGTGTGGATTCTGGCCTTCCTGCGACAGTTTGCGGAAGAGCTTCCGGTAATTGCCGAACTCGTCGGTGCGGAACTTGTGGACGCCTTCGATGAGCCGTTGCATGAATAATTATTGCGCAAGCGTCTTGTTCTTGGCGCGCGATTCTTCCATCAGCCTCACCTTGAATTTTTTCAATTCCTCCTGCAAGCGCGTGTCGCCGACCGCGAGGATTTGCGCGGCGAGAATGCCGGCATTGCGTCCGCCGCCGACTGCGACCGTAGCGACCGGCACGCCCGGCGGCATCTGCACAATCGCCAGCAGCGAATCGAAGCCGTCAAACGCCTTGCCCAAAATCGGCACGCCGATGACCGGCAGCGTCGTGAACGCCGCCGTGACGCCCGGCAGATGCGCCGCGCCGCCCGCACCGGCGATGATGACTTTCAGCCCGCGCGAAATCGCGGTGGAAACGTATTCCTCCAGCCCATGCGGATCGCGGTGGGCGGAGATGACTTTGGCTTCGGAGCCGATGCCGAATTCCGCCAGCGCATCGGCGGCGGCTTTCATGGTGGGCCAGTCGGAATCGCTGCCCATTAAAATGCCTACGAGTGGTGAACTATTTTTGCTCATGATTGGATTAAATTTGTCCTGTTGCGGCGGGAATTTAGCAATGTGCCGCCGCCGATGCAACGCCTTCATGCGAGCGGCCGGCTGGAAAGTTCCATCACGCCCTGCCAGTCGTCCAAGCCCTCGCTCCAGTATTGTGTTTCCTGGCTGATCGAACCGCATTGCAGCATCGCCTGCACTTGCGACAGCGTGAACGGCCCGGTCTGCTGCGTCCCGTCGTGCAGGAAAATGGTCGGTGTTTCCGCCGTGCTCACCACCGGGCGCGGCGGGACGGTGATCCGGATTCGTTCCGGCTTGATGATGCGATTGTCGCCTGCGGCCGCCGGTGCCCGTCGCTGGCCCAGCCATTTGTAAATGGCCACCAGCGCCAGTCCGCCGAGCAGGCCGCCGACGTGCGCGCCAAACGCCACGCCGCCGCCCGCGTGTTTGGAGATCATGCCCAGCACCGCCCAGAAAAGATCCTTGGCAAACCAGAAGGTGATCGCGACCCACGCCGGGATTTCAAATTCACCCGCCCGCATGTAAAAGAAAAATAGCCAGAGAAAATATTTGAACTCGATGTCCGCGTCCGCGCGCAGCAGCAGATACATCCCCATGCACGCGCTGATGGCGCCGGACGCGCCGCCCATCGGGAGCGGCGACATAAAATGATCCGGCACCATCGCGATATAGACGATTTCCGCCAGCAGCCCGCCCAGCAGATAAAAAATGGCAAACCGCAGCCGACCGATGAGGTCTTCCACGCAGGAGCCGAACAGGAAGAGAAAAATCATGTTGCCCAGCAGATGAAAAATGCCGGCGTGGACAAACATCGAAGTGAAGCAGGCATACCAGGTGCAGGCCGACGGGGTCAGCCAGAGATGTTCAAATATCCAGATGTTGGATTCGCCGTCCGTCTGAAAAAAGCAGACCAGCGAGACGAGATAGACGAGCGTGTTGAGGCCGATGAGTGACAGCGTGACCAGCGGGAGCCGTTCGGCCCGATAATTCATTCCGACTGGAATGGCGATAAACATGACGCGCTGGGTTGGGCCAAGTCAAAGACATCGCCGCCGCCGAGTCAAGCGCGCAGCCGCGCATTTTGGCGATTGAACCGGCCGGGAATTCAGTGAAAGCTGAACGGCAGTAATGAATCGGTGGAAACACATCTCGGAGTTTCTCGCGCTGCGGCGGAACACCTCGCTGCTGCTCGTCGCGCTCTTGCTGGCTGGCACGGGCGAGAAACTCTGGCTAGGCTTCGCGCCGAAATACATCGAGACGCTCGGTGGCAGCATTTTGATCATCGGGCTTTTTGACGCGCTGCAAACTTTCCTCGGCGCAATCTACGCTTATCCCGGCGGCTGGCTGACCGATCATTGGGGCCAAAGAAAATCGCTGCTGCTCTTCAGCCTCATTTCCATCGCCGGATACATTTTGGTTCTGCTCTGGCAAAGCTGGCTCGCGCTGCTGCTCGGTTCGTTTTTGTTTCTCGCGTGGAGCGCGCTGTCGCTGCCGGCGACATTATCGGTCATCGCCACCTCGTTGAAAAGCAACCGCCATACGATGGGCGTGGGCGTGCAATCCATGATCCGCCGGGTGCCGATGATGCTCGGCCCGCTCATCGGCGGCTGGCTGCTGACCCATTACGGCTGGACGGACGGCGTGCGTTACGCGCTCGCGCTCTGCATCGGCATGAGCCTGCTGACGCTGGCGTTTCAATGGTTCATGTTCGAGCCAGAGGCGTCTCGGCAGAGCGCCGCCATTCCAGACAAAAATGACCGGCGGCGCTCTACCGAGACGCCGCTGCGATATTCCTTTCTCGGCGTCGTCAAAACCTTCACGCCGGCGCTGCGCGAACTGCTCGTCAGCGACATTCTCATCCGCTTCTGCGAACGGATTCCGTATGCCTTCATCATCTTGTGGGCGATGGATCACGGCGGCGTCACCGCGCAGCAGTTCGGCTATCTCGTCACTTTTGAGATGGTCACGGCGATGTTCTGCTACATTCCCGTCGCACATCTGGCGGACAAATACGGCCGCCGGCCGTTCGTGCTGATCACGTTTGTTTTCTTCATGCTCTTTCCGGTGACGCTGCTGTTCGCGCATGATTTCCGGTGGCTCGCGCTGGCGTTCGTCGTGCGCGGGCTGAAGGAGTTCGGCGAGCCGGCGCGCAAGGCGCTCATCATCGGCGAGGCCGCTCCGGAACTGCGGGCGCGGACGTATGGCGCGTATTATCTCATCCGCGACTGCACGGTGACGAGCGGCTCGTTTCTGGGTGCGTGGCTGTGGCATATCAGCCCGCAGGCGAATTTCATTGGCGCGGCCGTCTGCGGCGCGCTGGGGACGATCTGGTTCTGGTGGTTCATTTATCGGAGGAGTTAAAAAATTGTCGCGCGAAGAACGCGAAGCCGGCAAAAGCATTAACCATTTTGTCTCATTTCTTCGCGGTCTTTGCGGTCTTCGCGCGACATTCAATCCGTGCAAATTCCTGAAATTCGTGTCACAGTTTGGCTGGATGACAACGGCAAATAAAATCACGATCCTGCGCATCCTGCTGATTCCGTTTTTCGTCGTGGAGATTCTTTATTACGTCGAAACGGGCAACGAGCTGCACCGGCGGCTGGCGATCATTTCCTTTGCCGTGGCGGCGATTCTGGATGGCGTGGATGGCTACGTCGCGCGGCATTACCACCAGTGGAGCGAACTCGGCACGGTACTGGACCCGCTCGCGGACAAGCTGCTCCTGGTTTCCGGCATCGTGGTCTTGAGCTTTGACCACGCGCCGCGGCTGGCGGCGATTCCGCTCTGGCTCACCGGCACGATCATTGGACGCGATTTGCTCATCTGCCTGGGCGTGGTCGTCGTCCGCTTCACCGTGGGCAAAGTCACGGTGCGGCCGCGCCTCACCGGCAAGATCGCGACGGTGCTGCAAATGGTCCTCGTGCTGTGGATTCTCCTGAAATGGTCGGAACCACACCCGTTCCGCCTGCACCTCATCAGCCTCGCCGCCGGCCTGTTCACGGGCGCATCCGGCCTGCTTTATGTCTGGGACTTCACGAAACAGCTTGGCTCGCATCCGGCCAGCCTGCCGGCAAAGCCTGAAACCACCGATGGCCATGCCTGAAACACGGTTCGGAAAAAACCTCGTGAAATGGTTTTGTGCTTTATCTGCGTTTCATCTGTGCAAATCTGTGGCCCATAAAATTATGGCAAAAGAAATTGAACTCAAGCTGAAGGCCGGCGACGTCGCCCCGAAATTTTCCGTGGCGACCAGCGGCGGTGGAAAAATTTCTCTGGCCGATTATCTCGGCAAAAACGTCATCCTCTATTTCTATCCGCGCGACGACACGCCGGGCTGCACGAAGGAAGCGTGCGCCTTCCGCGATTACTTTGCGGACTTCAAGAAAAAGGGCGCGGTGGTCTTCGGCGTCAGCACGGATTCGGTGAAATCCCACGACAAGTTCGTGGAAAAGTTCAAGCTGCCGTTCACCCTGCTTGCGGACGAGGACAAGAAAATTGTCGAGGCTTACGGTGTCTGGGGTGAGAAAAGTTTCATGGGCCGGAAATATCTCGGGACCAACCGCGTGACGTTTCTCATCGGGCCGGACGGGAAGATCAAAAAAATCTGGCCGCTGGTGAAGCCGGAGGAACACGCGGCGGAAGTTTTGGCGGCGCTGGAATGACAAGGAAAGTAAGAAATTTGGCAATACACGGTTGGCGCAACCCGGCCGGATTTGGGATGGTAATGACAATTCGATTCGGGTGCACAGCCGTTTCTTCAGTGGACACCCTCTGTCCCGCCTCCTTGGCGGCTGTGGCCCGGATCGGGTGTTTTTTTTTGACAAATCCTCATTTGACACGGGCGGAAGGCATGTTAAACATCTGGCGGCGGCGTAAAACTTATCAACCAAATTAACCAAAACCATTATGGCAATTCCCATCGGCTCCAAGGCTCCTGATTTCACCCTCAAATCCAAATCCCCCGCGGATCTGGAAGTCAAGTTAAGCAACAATTTCGGCAAGAAAAACACTGTGCTGCTGTTCTTCCCGCTGGCGTTCACCGGCACTTGCACGACGGAAATGTGCAGCCTGACCGCCGGCCTCGACGCTTATGCCAGCCTCGGCGCGGACGTCATCGCCGTCAGCGTGGACAGCCCGTTCGCACAGCTCGCCTGGGCGAAGCAGGAAAAAATCGGCGTCACGCTCGCCAGCGATCTGAACAAAACCGTGACCAAGGCCTACGACGTGGTGTTCCCGATGCTCGCCGGCGTGGGCGACACTTCGGCGCGCGCGGCATTCGTCATTGATAAAGCCGGCGTGGTGCAATACAGCGAACAAACCCCGACGCCGAAAGATCTGCCGAACTTCGAGGCCGTCAAGGCGGCGCTGGCGAAGCTGAAATAGTCAACCTTGCTGTAATTTCATGGGCGCGCTGAACCGGCGCGCCCCTTTTTTTGTCACCAGATCGTCACCTGGATTTAACCCGGCTGACTTTGCGTTTGGCGCAAGGTAAGCTAGATTGTGAGCATGGTGCCGCGTATATTGATTGTGGATGACGAGGGCGATTTCATCGAGCTGGTGAAATTTCGCCTGGCCAGTCTCGGCTGCGAATTTCTGGTGGCGGCCGACGGCATCCATGCCCTGAGCCAGGCGCGCGAGGGCAAGCCGGATTTGATCCTGCTCGACATCCTGCTGCCGGACCTCGACGGCCTGTCCGTCTGCGAAATTCTGCGCCGCCAGCCGGCCACCAAAAAAATCCCGATCATCTTCATGAGCGCGCTCACCAGCGAAGTGACCCGGCGCACCGCGTCCATGCACGCCGAGGATTTCTTCACCAAGCCGCTCGACTTGAACCGGCTCGAAAAACGCATCGGCGAGCTGTTGCATTGCGCGCCGGCGGCGAATTGACGGTGGAGCGCCGGCCTCCGGCCCGGCGGGTCGGTCGAATTCACGTCGCCGAGCCGGGTCGGAGACCGGCGCTCCGTTGACCGGCGGTTCGCCTGCGTTTGGATGAAGCGCTTCCAACTCTGCACGATTTTCAGGGAACACCTCGCGTCGGCTTCCTCCCATGTCCGCGCGCGGCGATTGATTAGGGCTGCGGGAAAGCAAGGCAGTGGCACCTCACCCCGACCCTCTCCCCTGCGCGGAGAGGGAGAACGCATCCTCCGCAAATACGGTTATCCCCCCAGACAAGCAGGAAAAGGCCACGCAAACGGTTTTGGAGCAGGCCAAGTTGCTCTGCGGCGATTGGGCGGTTTGATACGGTTGTCCGGCAAATCGTTTCGCGGGCCAGCAGGAGACGGATGCCATTAACTTTTCCGTTCCCAGCGGAACTGGCGTTCGCTTTCTTTGATGGGTAGGTCGTTGATGCTGGCGTAGCGGAACTTCATGTAGCCGAGGTCGTCGAACTCCCAGTTCTCGTTGCCGTAGGCGCGGAACCACTGGCCGGAATCATCGTGATATTCATACTCGAAACGCACGGCGATGCGGTGGCCGCCAAAGGCCCAGAGTTCCTTCTTCAGGCGATAGTCCAGCTCGCGATTCCATTTGCGCCGCAGAAACTCCACGACCTGGGCGTGGCCGTTCACGAACTCGGCGCGGTTGCGCCAGTGCGTGTCTTCCGTATAGGCGAGCGCGACGCGCTCGGGGTCGCGGCTGTTCCAGGCATCTTCGGCGGCCTGGACTTTCTGGCGCGCGGTGGCTTCGGTGAAGGGCGGCAGGGGCGGGCGTGGATTCATGGCGATCTATTTGGTTGTAGCGGCGCTCTGTGAGCATCGTTGGTTTCAAATTTTACGACACGGCGGTCACAGAACGCCGCCACAGTTTCATTTTGCTCATCCTATATGTCCGCGTATAAATACAACGACATGACATTATTCAGCAGGCTTTCATCATTGCTCAAAACGATTTTTTAACAACGGCTTTCAAAAGCGAAGGTGCCTTTTCTCTTG
>Ga0182024_10000226_pt1 | contig 137952 bp, 120 predicted proteins | sample P32metaG_FD_120480 | JGI IMG/M metagenome (GOLD analysis project Ga0182024, IMG submission 120480) | Permafrost microbial communities from Stordalen Mire, Sweden - P3-2 metaG (Illumina Assembly) | ecosystem: Environmental > Terrestrial > Soil > Wetlands > Permafrost | place: Sweden: Stordalen... | reverse complement strand
CGGCCTCCACCTGCTTCAGCGCAGCGATGATCTGCGCCTCCGTGTGCCTGCTCCTGCCCATACCGTCCTCCCCTGAATCCGAAAATCATACTCAGTTCTGTGCGGATCCAGGGGGGCAGGTCAGCTGGACAGCATCAAGCGGGCGAAAGGCACGAGAGCGAAGATTCGAAATCTTATGAGCGCCATCTTCCATCACGCGATGCGATACGAGTGGGTTGACCGCAATCCAATCAAGCTCGTCCGCCAAAGCGCAAAGCGGGAGAAGGTGCCAGATGTGCTCGAATTGGCGGAACTCCAGCTTCTTCTCAGCAAGTTGTCGGTCAGGGAGCGCACGTTGGCTCTTCTCGATGCGGCAACGGGCCTTCGCGTTAGCGAATTGCTCGCGCTCCGATGGAGCGACGTTGATTTTGAAAACCTGGAGCTGAAAGTCACTCGATCGATATGGCATCAGGTGGTGGGCGATTGCAAGACAGAAGCCTCAGCCAAGCCCGTCCCAATTGACAACTATATGGCGGAGGATCTTCTGCGCTGGCAGCGCCTGAGCCCCTATCCAACGGCGGAGGATTACGTCTTCGCAAGTCCGACGATGAAGGGAAAGCAGCCCTACTGGCCGGACAATCTCATGAAGCGCTACATTAAGCCGGTCGCCCGCAAGGCCGGCATCAACAAGAACATCGGCTGGCACACTTTCCGTCATTCCTTCGGCACGTTGCTGAAGGCTAATGGGGAGGATGTCAAGACCGTTCAGGAGCTCCTAAGGCACGCTAACAGCAGGATCACGCTCGACGTTTATACGCAGGCCGTGAACTCGAACAAGCGAGCCGCACAGAGCAAGGTTGTGAAGATGATGATTCCAAATCTGGGTGAGGAGAAGGGTGAAGCACACCCTCGAATTGCTCGATAAGGTTCTTATCGCACCCATATCGAACCCAGATTTGATTGTCACATTAGGTCCATACGTCCCGTAAGTCTTTTGGAATGTATGGCGGGGACGACGGGGCTCGAACCCGCGACCTCTGCCGTGACAGGGCAGCGTTCTAACCAACTGAACTACGTCCCCTTCCGATTGTGAGAGCCATGCAGCGAGGCGTTGCGCTTCGCTTGTCCTGCGTTCGCCGTGGTGTTGAGGGCTGAGCGAACTACGGAGCTGTCACGGTTCCGCTGTTTGGATTGTAGCAAGAAAAACAGGGTACAGGTTGCAGGGTACAGGGTACAGAAACGAGTGATGAGCTCAGCCCGGCGACGGTGGCCGGTCGACGGCGGAGAGGCGCTGGACGACACGGTCTTTGCCGAGTGCGGCCATGACGGCGAAGAGACTGGGTGCGACGGCCTGGCCGGTGAGGGCGACACGGGATCCGTTGATGAGGGCACCAGCTTTGATGTTCTTTTCGGCGGCGAAGGCTCGGAGGATTTGTTCGGCGGAGGCTTCGGTAAATTCGGGCGTGGCGGCGTAGCGGTGGGCGAGTTCCTGGAGCAGGGAAGGAAGAGCTGGATCGCTGAGGAATTTTGTAACAGCGGCTGCATCGTATTCGAAGTCGTCGGCGAAGAAGGCTCGGAAGGATCCCGCGAAGTCTTTGAGACTGCGGGCTCGAGGTTTGAGGAGATCGATGGTGGCCAGGATTTCCGGTTGGGAGCGCGTGGGTTGGAATTCGGCGGCTTTCCATTCCACTTCGATCATGGGAAGGAGTTTTTCGGAGGCGTAGGCGCGGATGTACTCGGTGTTGAACCAGGCGAGCTTGTCGTTGTCGAAGACGGCGTTCGATTTCGAGATGCCGTCGAGGGTGAAGAGCTGGATGAGGTCTTCCGAGGAGAAGATTTCCCGGTCTTTATGGGCTGAGCCTTGTTTGGAACCCGGCGACCAGCCGAGGAGAGCGAGGAAGTTGCGGAAGGCTTCGGGGACGATTCCGAGGTCTTTGTAGGCGATGACCGAGGTGGCTCCGTGGCGCTTGGAAAGGCGGGTTTTGTCGGGGCCGAGAATGAGCGGGACGTGGGCGAAGACCGGCAGATCGGATCCAAGCGCCTGGTATTGCAGGACTTGTTTGGGGGTGTTGGAGATGTGGTCGGCTCCCCGGATGACGTGGGTGAGCCGCATGTCAATGTCGTCGGCGACGACGCTGAGGTGATAGGTCGGAATGCCGTCGGAGCGAAGGAGGACGAAATCCTCGATTTCGACGTTGGCGAATTCGACCCGGCCAAAAACGGCGTCGTCGAAGGCGGTTGAGCCGCCGTCAGGAACGGCAAAGCGAATGGCTGCCGGGGACTTGCCGTCCAGTCGACGTTTTTCAGACTCTGCCCGATCCAGGTTTCGGCAGCGGCGGTCATACATGGCGGCGGTGCCTTGGGCGCGGCGGGCTTCGAGCTCTTCTTTCGTGCAGAAGCAGTAGTAAGCTTGGCCGGATTGCACCAGTTTCTGGGCAGTGGCCTGGTAAAGAGCCAGGCGCTGAGACTGGAAAAAGGGACCTTCGTCCCAGTCGAGGCCGATCCAGCGCATGCCTTCGAGGATGCCGTCGACCATGGCCTCGGAGGAGCGCTCGAAGTCGGTGTCTTCGATGCGGAGGATGAAGGCGCCGCCGGTGTGGCGCGCGAAGAGCCAGTTGAAGAGGGCGGTGCGTGCCCCGCCGACGTGGAGGTAACCGGTCGGCGAGGGGGCGAAGCGAACGCGAGGGGAGGAGGGACTATCGGGCATCAAGCCCCCGCCTTCTTCTCGATCCTCGCCCACGTGTCCTTCAGCGCCAGGGTGCGATTGAATACCAGCTTCTCCGCGGTCGAATCCGGATCGAGGCAGAAGTATCCGACGCGCTCGAACTGGTACGGCGCGCCCACCTTCGCTTCAGCCAGGGAAAGCTCCAGCTTCGCATGCGATACGACTTCCAGCGAGTTGGGATTCAGATTGTCGAGAAAGCTGCCGCCTTCGGGCACGTGCAGCGGATTTGGGTTCGAAAACAGCTTGTCGTAGAGCCGCACCTCGGCGGAAATGGTATGCGCCGCCGACACCCAGTGCATGGTCGACTTCACCTTTCTCCCATCCGGCGAATTCCCGCCGCGGCTGGCGGGATCGTACGTGCAATGCACTTCCACCACGCTGCCAACCGCATCCTTGACGAGGCTATGCGCGGTTACAAAATACGCATTGCGCAGCCGCACCTCCTTGCCTGGCGACAGGCGATAGTACTTCGGGGGCGGGACTTCTCGAAAATCCTCCCGCTCGATATAGAGTTCACGCGAGAATGGCACCTGGCGCGTCCCAGCCGCCGGATCCTCCGGATTGTTCGCGACCTCCACGTACTCCGTCTGTCCCTCGGGGAAGTTGTCGATCACCAGCTTCAGTGGCCGCAGCACGGCCATACCACGCGTCGCCCGCTTGTTCAGGTCGTCGCGCTGCAGGTGCTCCAGCATCTCGAAGTCGATAATGCCGTTGGTCCGCGTCGCCCCCAGGGAGGTCACAAACGAGCGAATCCCCTCCGGCGTAAACCCGCGTCTCCGAAACCCCGACAGGGTCGGCATGCGGGGATCGTCCCATCCGTTCACCCGGCCTTCCTGCACCAGCTGCAACAGCTTGCGCTTCGACAGCAGTGTGTAGGTCAAATTCAGCCGGTCGAACTCGATCTGCTGCGAAGGAAAAATCCCCAGTTGCTCGATGAACCACCGGTACAGGGGCCGATGGTCTGCAAACTCCAACGTGCACATCGAGTGGGTTACGTTCTCGATGGAGTCCGACTGTCCGTGTGCGTAGTCGTACATCGGGTAGATGCACCACTCGTTGCCGGTCCGGTGATGCTCCGCATGCAGGATGCGGTACATAATCGGATCGCGCATATTGATGTTCGGCGACGCCATATCGATCTTCGCCCGCAATACGCGGCTACCGTCCGGGAACTCGCCGGCCTTCATGCGCGTGAACAGGTCGAGATTCTCCTCCACCGCGCGGTTGCGATACGGGCTGTCCCTGCCCGGTTCCGTCAGCGTCCCGCGGTGCTGGCGGATCTCGTCCGCCGACAGATCGTCCACGTACGCCTTGCCTGCCCTGAGCAGCTGAATCGCCCACTCATAAAGCTGGCCGAAGTAATCCGACGCATAGCAGAGCCGCTCCCAGTCGAACCCCAGCCAGCGAACGTCGTTCTGAATGGAATCGACGTACTCCTGCTCTTCTTTCTCGGGATTGGTGTCGTCGAAGCGCAGGTTGGTCTTGCCGCCGAACTCGTCCGCCAGCCCGAAGTCCAGGCAGATGGCTTTGGCGTGGCCGATATGGAGGTAGCCGTTCGGCTCGGGCGGAAACCGCGTCTGCACCACCGCATTGCCGTACCTCTTGAGGCGGACATCCTCAGCGATCATGTCGCGGAGAAAGTTGGGGGTACTGTGGATTTCGGGCGTTTCTACATGCGAGTCTGTATGGACTGCCATGCTTCTATTCTTCCACGGCAAGGCGGCTGCCTGGGAGCAGGCTGCGGGGTCTTGCCGACGCTCATCCCAGTCGAGGCCCTCGGTACGATGGCCACCGCCCCCACCCCCCTCCCCCCACCCCCACTGCGGGATGGTGATTGATTCTGCGGGGGTTCGATGGTGTTGACGAGGTCGACAACAGGCATGTGGTTGGGAACAAGGCAGATGCGAGGCGGCCGCGTTTGTTACACAGACGACCGTGTTTGCTGCATTCACGGTCGTGATGGGGCTCGATGATTGAGAAGACGTTAGATGCGAGGCGGCCGCGTTTGTTACAGAGACGGCCGCGTTTGACGGGGACTCGGCCGTGATTGATGCAGGGACGGACGAGTGTGCTTCAAGGATGGCTGAAGTGATGGGATAGAAGGAGAAAGGGGACGGGAGACAACGAACACCCCCGCCCTGGCGCGCAGAAAGCCGCGCACCAGGATGGGGCACCCGCATTGGTTCGTCCACGAACATGGCTCCTCCTCTCGAACATAGAAAAGCCCGCCAGGGAAGGCAGGCTTTTTTCTTTTTCTATCCTAAGTTCAGAATATCACACTGAGAGAATAAACCGGCCAAATATGATTCGTTGTAAGTGGCGTATTATCACGGAAAGTTACTTTGGGTAAGTGGTGGAAACTTGACAAAAACAGCGTTCAGCGTTCAGCGATCAGCGTTCAGAAAAACAGCAGCGTACAGGGGACGGCGCATCGGCTGCCAGATGGTTTGGTGCGCGCTTGGGGGAATGTGCCTTTGCGGGGTTGGGGTGCGGGCGCAGGCGCCGACGGTGAAGGCGACGGGGGTGAGCGATCCCAAGGTGCAGCGACCGATGGCGGAGTCACGGCCGGTGGCTACTTTTCGGGTGGGGGGCGATCCGGACTGGATGGCGGTGACGCCGGACGCGGTTTGGGTGACGGTGGACGCGCGGAATGCGGTGGTGCGACTGGATGCTCGTACTAATAAGGTGGACGGCGAGGTAACGGTGGCGAAGCCTTGCTCGGGTTTGGCGGCGGGTTTCGGAAGTTTGTGGGTGCCGAGCTGCGGGGATCACGATTTGGTGCGAGTGGATCTGCGGACGCGCAAGGTGGTGGCGCGGATTGCGGCGGGGCCGGCGGATTCCGAGGGCGGGATCGCGGTGGGGGCGGGGAGTGTTTGGATGGTGACTGAGTCGAAAAGCGGGCCAGATGGGGTTCTGGTGCGGATTGGCCCATTGACTAATAAGGTTGCGGCGCGGATTCGGGTCCCGGCGGGGTCGTATGCGGCGGCGTTTGGGGGCGGGTCAGTGTGGGTGACGTCGACGGGGCAGAATTTGCTGACGAGGGTGGATGCGGGGACTAATAAGGTGGTGTCGGAGACGAAGGTGGGGAAGGGGCCGCGGTTTTTGACGGTAGGCGGGGGGAGTGTGTGGACGCTGAACCAGGGGGATGGGACGGTGTCGCGCGTATCGATGAAGAGCGGGCGGTTGTTGGCGACGATTCGCGCGGGGCTGGCTGGGCATGGCGGCGAGATTGCGTACGGGGTGGGTGCGGTGTGGGCGACGCTCGAGGGGTTTCCGATGACGCGGATCGATGCGGGGACGAATCGGGTGACGGCGCAGTGGGTGGGGAAGGGCGGAGACAGTATTCGGGTGGGGCTGGGGACGGTTTGGCTTACGGATTATGACGGTGGGGTGGTTTGGCGGGTGGGAGTGAAGTAGGGGGCGGGGCGGTGCGCTGAGCTGCGGTTTTGTGTCGGCTGTCGGTGCTGAGAAGCAGCGACGGCCAACAGCGGAGGGGTTCGGTCGCGGAGCGTGCCAGGAACTGGCGCGCCGGCGACCGAACCAGGGAAGGCGCATCGCGCCGCCTTTTCAGGGCACGACTGAAGGTCGTGCCCTGGCGCATGCCGTCAGTTTGCTAAAGCAAAGCGGGTCACGCGTTGTGTCCCGTACGACACCCATTCGGCTCGTCGGCTACGCCGGCTCGCTCAGGGCTGGCTTTTGGAGTCGTGCCATGACGCTTGCCGCCGGTTTGCCGAAGCGAAGCGGGGCACGGGTGGCGTTCCGTTTTGGTTTCAGGCGCAGTACTGAAGTGTTGCAGTCCGGAATTCAGTTGTACGGGCAGCACGCGGTGCGAGCTTAAGCTTCTTGCTATGGGGTGAACCTGGCGGCTCTAGCGGGGGCGTCGCTTTCCGGCAGCTCGGGCAGGCTGCGGGGTGAACCTGGCCGTCTGCAGCGGGGCTCTTTTTCGGGTACAGTTTGGGACGCCTGGGCTTGTTCCGGCGCGCGGGGCTGGAGTAAAGTGGGTTGCCTGTCTGTCCGTGATGAGCGCGTCACGATCCGGGCGGATGAGGCATTCAACCAGGCATTCCACCTACCCCAGGGCCCCGGCAGGACCAAGTAGCGAAAGATCGTATCCTGCAACGCATCCGATCGGGCGAGTGCGCAGACGCTCGGACGGGATTGCCCGAGATTCGACGAGCCACTGCGGGCGAAGGCGCCGCGGCGGAAGATTCATCGCGAGCGGAAGAATCATCACAAGTTGAATCAGGGACAGCAAGGAAGACACCAGAGAAAAAAGCGAAGGAGGAGCATTGTGAGCACAACATCCATCGTGACCATGGCGAAACAATCCGTCTCGTGGTCGATCGGTTTAAGCGTACTGATGATCGTGGCCGGAATTCTGGCCATTGTGGTGCCGCCGGCGGCGGGGATTGCGGCGACCATCCTGATCGGCTGGCTGCTGATCGTGATGGGCGTCCTGCATTGGGTCTTCGGCTGGCATACGCGCACCGCAGGCGGGGCCGTGTGGGGGCTTCTGCTGGGGATGGTTTACGCGGCGGTGGGGATCTACATGCTGCTGCGCCCGGTGGCGGGACTGGCGGGGCTGACGCTGGCGCTGGGAGCGTATTTATTTGTGGAAGCGATCCTGGAATTTACGCTGTGGTGGCGGACGCGGCCGATGGCGCGGGCAGGGTGGCTGATGGTGGATGGGGTCGTGACGCTGATTTTATCGGTTCTGATCTGGATGACGTGGCCGTCGAACAGTCCGTGGGTGATCGGGACGCTGCTGGGCATCAGCATGATCTTCAGCGGGAGTTCGAGGCTGATGCTGGTGTTGGCGGCGAAGCAGGTTGTGGCCACGGCGTAACGGGCTACGGAGTTTGCATTCCCACATCTGCCAAAACCGGGCAGAGCCATTCGACTCGCTCCGCTCGCTCAGGCCAGGTTGTGGGGCACCCGGCAGAGGTTAGGCTGAGAAGCGGGCAGAGCTGGCGCCTCAAGTGAGTGCAGGGGACTGAGGGCCTGGGTGGTGTTGTGCGCGGACTCGGACGACGGGGAGGGGAGGCAACGTGGGGACAGTGATTCCGCTTTCGGACGCATCGCGACAGACACGGTCGTTTCCGGTGGCGACGCTGCTGATTATCGTGGTGAACGCGCTGGTGTTTGTGCGGGAGTTGATTGGGGGCAACGCGTTTGTGGCGCAGTGGGCGGCGATCCCGGCAACGATTTTCACCGCGCACGGGGTGGTGACGATTTTCACGGCGATGTTCATGCACGGGGGCTGGCTGCACATCATCGGCAACATGGTTTTCCTGTGGGCGTTTGGGCCGCAGATGGAAGACACCATGGGGCACGGGCGCTACGTGGTGTTCTATCTGGTGGGGGGCGTGGTGGCGATGCTGGCGCAGGTGGCGGGGAGTCCGGGGTCGACGGTGCCGACGCTGGGGGCGAGCGGAGCGATTGCGGCGGTGATGGGGGCGTTCATCGTGACGTATCCGCGGGACCGGATCAAGTCGGTGCTGTGGATTTTTATCTTCGTGCAGATCACGATGATTCCGGCGGCGCTGCTGATCGGGATTTGGTTTTTGATCCAGCTGTTCAATGCGGGGGCGGTGGCGAACGTGCAGACGGGGGGCGTGGCGTATCTGGCGCACGTGGGCGGGTTCCTTTTTGGAGCGATGACGGCGCGGCTGTGGAGGCGGGGGCCGGTTGGGTCCTGAAGCGGGAGCGGTGGTGAGTTGGACGGGGGCGTAGTTCTTAGAGTCGGATTGCTCAGACACGGGGCGAGCTAGTCACTAGAGTCAAAGGTGGAAGAGGATTCCACCATGAAAAGGATTTTGCTCGGACTCGCTCTTGTGTTCTGCTTCGCAGCACCAATTGCGTTGCCGGCGCAGACCGTGGTTGTGGTTGTTCGTCACCATCACCACCATCATCATCATCACCATCATCATCACCATCCTTACAACCCTAATCGCCAGTAGTTAGCGGTGCAGATCGGAATGAACCAAGGCCGATCCGATCGTGCCCGGTCGCGCAACAGGGAAGTCAGTTCATCGTCCAAGTAAGTCCAACGCTCAACAGGCCGGCCCTGTGCCGGGAGGTACAACATGGTTACTATTCTGCTGATTGTTCTGGTGCTGTTCGTGCTCGGTGGCGGAGGCTGGGGATACTCTCGCTGGCGCCGCTAGATCGCGGGGTCTCGATGACCGTCGCGTTCAGGTTTCTGAACTAAGTCAAAGGACCTGAAGTTGTTTCTGCTTAGAGTCTCGGGAAAGCCGCGTATTCCATGCCTTCAAGTACGATTCTGGATGAAGCTCGCCAACTGCATCGGGTGAGCGACCGTCTCGGCTCGCTGGCCGACGAACATCCCGTCGTGTCGGAAGCGCTCATGGCCATCTCGGGCAGTGTTCGGCACACGGCCACGTTGCTGGAGGTGTTGGTGATGGCGCGGATGGCGCCGCCCCCCGGGACGGCCGAGGCCTGATCGCGAGGCCCCTGTGTTGGGCGCGGCTGCGCGTGGTGGGCGGGGCAGGAACCGGGGTGAAAGGGTGGAATTAAGGGGCGCGCACGTAGCGTGCCAGGGTTCGACAGGAGACTGGTGGACTTGAGGGTGTCCGCCGATGAGGCATGTGAATCGAGAAGGTTCCCGGGGGCGGATGGCGAAAGCCGGGTGCTTCGTTCAGGGACCGAATTCACAAGGGGAGTCTTGTCATGCCTTTAGGTGTCCTGAACAATATTTCGGCGGTGTATGCGGAAAACAACCTTAACCAGACGCAGGCAAGCCTGCAAAATGTGCTCACGCAATTGTCTTCCGGGTCGAGGATTAATTCCGGGGCGGACGATCCGGCGGGGCTGTCGATATCGAACGGGTTGCAGGCGAACTCAGCGGCTCTGGAGCAGTCGTCCAGAAACGCCAGCGAGGGGGCGGGCTTTCTGCAGGTAGCGGACGGGGCGCTGTCGCAGGTGACGAGCCTGCTAACCAGCGCGATCACGCTGGCTACGGAAGCGGGCGGGGGAACGCTGTCCAGCTCGCAGATGGGCGCGGCCAACCAGGAATATCAGGATATTCTGACGCAGATCGGAACGATCGGCGGGACGACGGAATACAACGGGATCACCGTTTTCAGCGGGGATCAGACGACCAGCCAGATGACGTGGGCGGTGGGAGCGGGGAGCCCGGCGGCGTCGGCATCGGCGACAGCAGCGGCGATTGCACCGGGGTCGATTGTGGCGGGCGGGATGACCCTGGGAACGGCACCGGCGTTGACGACGACTTACGCCGCGCCAGCCGCGATAACCTGGACCAGCAGCGGCGGCAATACGGTTCTGACCAGTACGGCGATTGCCGCGGGATCCAGACTGTCGGGCGCGCTGAGCTTTACGCCGACGGTGGGCGGGAGCGCCGGCGCGCAAATCAACATTAACCTTGCCAATCTCGCGGGCGCCACGCTGAGTGCGCAGGCGACCAGCCTGGCGACTGCGCTGAATACGGCGGCGAATAACGGCGACACAGACTACACCGTGACGGTGAACACCGTGAACAACGTCAGTAAGCTGGTGATCGGGCTGGGCAGTTCAGCCGGCGGCGATACCATCACTGCGATTGGCGCGGCCAGTTCTTCGGGCTCGGCGGCGGCTCCGACGGGCTTTACGATGGCGGTGACGGACGGGGATTCGATCAGCGGGACGCTCAACCTGGCGGGGTCGGGCTCGGGCGTCATGCCATCGAACATCGTCCTGTCGGGGGTGACGACGGCGAAGCTGCAGAGCGCGATCAATACAGCGCTGAACGGATCCAGTCAGAATCCGGACTACAGCGTTCAATATAGTGCGGGCACGCTGACCGTGGCCCTGACGGCGCAGGCAGCAACGGATAACATCACGGGGCTGGTGGGAACCAGCAGCGGGGGCAGCGCGCTCTACGAGACTGCGGCGAATGCGGCCACGATCGCCTTCACGAGCGGGGATGCGCTGGGCGGCGATTTCACCATCGCGCCGACCATCAACGGAGCGGGGGCGCAACCGATCACGGTGAATCTGAATGGGGTGAACACCACCTCTGGGGCGATCTCCGCGGTCTACACGGCTTTGGGGTCCGCGGCGGCCGACTACAACGTCACTTACAACAACGGCACCGGCAAGCTGAGCATCGCGGTCAATGCGCAGGGGAACACAGACGGGGTGAACTCCATCTCGATCGCGGACGGCACCGGCAACAATGCGCTGTCGCAAGGGACGACGGCGGTGAGCGTGGTCAACGCGGCGAACACGCTGATGGGGAACTTTACGGTGACTCCGACCACGAGCGCGGGCGCGGGAGCTGCGATTCCGGTGAGCCTGACGACCGGATTGACGACAACGGCGCTGGCGGCAGTGGTGCAGCAAGCGCTGGGGGCGAACTATCTGGTCACGTACTCAGCCTTCACCGGCAATCTGAACATCTCGGTCACGTCGACGGGGGTTGCAGCGGGAGTGACCGGGTTCACGGTGGCCGAAGCTTCGCAGGCGGCCGCGTCGCAGGAGACTCCGATTGACGGTGGGATCGACATCTACACCGGCGACGGGACCACGGCGGGCAGCCAGAACTACAACGTGACGGTGGGGGCGCTGTCGGATGCCAGCGTTGGCACGTCGCCCTCCCTCTCAGCGATGGGGAACGATATCACCGCGACGGTGGGGAACGTAGTGGGAACAGGGGGCGTAGCGTCCGGCGCGGGCGCGGGCACCAGCCTGGTGGGCACGAACCTGAACACCCAGGCGAATGCGGAAGCGGCTTTGGCGACCGCCGACAACGCGATCACCGGCATCGCGTACATGCGCGGGCAGGTGGGGGCGAACATCAACACTCTGACGGCGGCATCGAACATTGCCAGTTCCGAGCAGACCAACATCACGGCGGCGCAGAACACGATCTCGGCGACGGACTATGCTGCGGCAACGTCAGACATGTCAAAGTACGAGATTCTGACGCAGACGGGCATCAGCGCGCTGGCGCAGGCGAACAGCACGCAGCAGATGGTGACCAAGCTATTGCAGCAGTAACTTCAAAACTGAAAGTTACACCTACGGGGAGCCTTCCCGGTTCCGGCAAGCGATTAACGGCTGGCCGGGATTGAGTGGGGGCTCCCCGCTTTTTTTGTATTAAGGCGATGAGGAAAAGTCAGGCAAGCGCCTGGGGCACGGCCTCTTCCCAGCGTCCCTGCGCCTTCAGGATGAGTTCCACAACTTCGCGTGCGGCGCCCCGCCCGGCATGCCGACGAGTCGTGTAGTGGCAGACCGCGGCCAACTCGGGCGCGCCGTCGGCGACGCATACTGCGAGTCCGGCTCGCTGCGCCAAAGGAATGTCGGGAAGATCGTCACCCATATAGGCCACCTCTTCTACGGTCACGCCAGCCCTTCTCACGCACTCCTCGAAGGCCTCGGTTTTCTTTGCCTGTCCGAGAAACACAAAGTTGACTTTCAGTTCTTCAGCACGCCGGACGACGGCCGGCGAATGGCGGCCGGTGATGAAACCTGTTTGAATGCCCATGGTGTGGGCGAGCGACAGTCCCTGCCCATCTTTCGCGCTGAAGACCTTCATTTCGGAGACTGGAGGGGTTCCGGAGCCATCCGCAACAGCCGAAATCAGGCAGACGCCACCGTCGGTCAGGGTGCCATCAACGTCCATCAAAAACAGCTTGATTTTGCGGGCACGGGCCAGCACGTCGGGTGAAGCGGGAGGCGCGAGGGCGCTGTCGCCGTTGCCGGGCGAGACATTGCTGCTTTGAAGAGGGATGGACGAGCTGACCTGCATAGGGCTTCTCCTCATGCCACAGTTCCAGAGTCTTAGAACGGCAGTGTGACATTATGGTTGATTCTCTTCCATTCCAGGGAGCGAGGCACCCGTACTTCGCGCTCGTTGATCGTTAGTAGGGCGACCATGGTGACGGCTCCGTCGCGGAGGTTCAGGAGGTGAGGTTTTCGATGGCGGAGTGCGGGCGGCCGGAAAGGAGAGGAAAGCGGTGCAAGGGCGCAGTTCTATTTTGGGATGAAATACGGTACTGAAGAGTGGAAGTCCAGCGACGAGTTGTACCTTAGCAGACGGTAGGAGCCTAAGCTCCTTGCTGTGGGGTGAACCTGCCCGGGGGTGCTGCGGGGGCGATTTGGGCTGTGGGATGAACCTGGCCCGAGGGCGTTGCGGGTGTTGCGGGTGCGATTTGGGCTGTGGGGCGCCTGGCCCGAGGACGTTGCGGGTGCGGCTCGTTTCTCAGACGGGTTATTCAGAGGGGTTATTTCGTCATTGTGCTGCTGCAGATGGCCCGGCGGCGGGGTTGAGCTCGCGGGCGAGGAAGATGCGGGCGAGAGACCAGTCGCGCTTGACGGAGCGCGGGGCGACCTGGAGGATGGCGGCGATCTGCTCGACGGAGAGGCCGCCGAAGTAGCGGAGCTCGACGACGCGGGCCTGACGGGGGTTGTGAGCGGCGAGGCGGGTGAGGGCCTGATCGATGGAGGCGATTTCGTCGAGGCGGTCGGGGGAGACGGCGAGGGCGTCGTGCATCTCGACGCGCTGGAGGCCGCCGGCGCGGCGTTCGGCGGCGTGCTGGCGGGCGTAGTCGACCAGAACCTGGCGCATGACGTGGGCGGCGAGGCCGATGAAGTGGGCGCGGTTGTTCCAGTCAATGTCTTCGCCGGCGAGGCGGAGGTAAGCTTCGTTGATGAGGGCGGTGGCCTGGAGGGTGTGGTCGGGACGCTCGCGGCGCATGTAGGCCTTTGCGAGACGGTGGAGCTCGGCGTAGACGAGCGGGAGGAGGCGGTCGGCAGCGGCGGGATCGCCGGCATGCATGGCTTTGAGGAGCTGGGTGACGTCGCCTGGAACTGGCTCCACGATGGGCCTCCTGCTGAAGGCATATTAATGGGGAGGGAGTGTTGGTGGCGGAAAATCAGAGGCGGTGAAAAGTCTGCGGGGCGGCTCGACCTGGAGCCACCCCGCGTGACGAGCGACAAAACTACCGCATAATCTACCAGAGGATTGCGGTGATATTGCCCCAGGTTCCCAGGGCAATTGAGCCCGCGCCGCCAGTGTTGCGGCAGACGACCCAAAGATCCGTCGGCCCCGTGGCTGTGTAAGAACCGTTGAGCGGAAGTGTGACAAACGCGCCGACCGTTGCTGTCGCGTAGGACTCTGGTCCGAAGGGTATCGCCGTAGTGCCGCCGTTCACGGTCGAAACCCAACAAACTACGGTTTCCGACTGGTTGCCTGTATTGGCGAAAGTTTGCTGGCCACCAAGCATATAGGTTCCGGCGGACGGCAGAGCCAAAACCATGACCGATGCGGTCCCGCCGGCACCGAGTTGATGGTCACCGCTGCCATTGCTGGAATAGATCTGCGCGGAGGCGCTGTGCGCGGTGGCGAGGATGGTTGCGGCCGCGAAGGCGGCCAGGACGAAGGTGCGGATGCTGGATTTCATGGTGGTCTCTCCTTTTGGATAGCGGCCTTGATGACCGCCTTCACTGGAGAACGCGGGGTGGGCTGGGAAAAGGGGCAAGCGGATTAGGAATTATTTTTTTGGCGTGGATTTGCGGGGTTCACCCGGGCTGATGAGGGGCGCCGCTCAGTGGTACATCCGCAGGCGGCATGATAGGGTGAAGCGGAATTCCCATGAGGGTCACACGTGGTAAGGGAGCGGGATGGAGAAACGGCTGTCCATCACGGAGCAGATTTTTGGAGAGGCTCTGGACGTGCCGCGCGCGGAGCGGAGCGCGTTTTTGGAGGAGGCGTGCCGGGGAGCGCCGGAGGTGCGGCGCGCGGTGGAAGAGCTGCTTGCGGAGAACGATCGGCTGAGCGGATTCCTGTCCGATTCACCTTACGGGAAAACGGAAGAAACGACGGCGGCGGGAACGAGCGCTGCTGGGGCAGATGGGGCAGTGGCGGCTGGATCGCTGGCGGCGGGAACGCGGCTGGGACGGTACGTGATCGTCGAACCGCTGGGGTCGGGCGGGATGGGGGTGGTGTATCGCGCACGCGACGAGAAACTGGAGCGCGTGGTGGCGATCAAGATGCTGGCTCCGGGAGTGCTGAGCGGGGAAGAAGCGCGGCGGCATTTTCGGCGGGAGGCTCTGGCGCTGGCGAAGCTGAATCATCCGCGGATTGCGGCGGTGTATGACGTGGGCGAGCAGGACGGCGCGGACTACATCGTGATGGAGCTGGTGGAGGGGGATTCACTGGCGGCGAAGCTGCGGGCGGGGCCACTGGCGGTGAAGGAAGCAACCGCGATTGCGCTGCAGGTGGCGGAGGCGCTGGAGGAAGCGCATGAGCATGGAGTGATCCATCGCGACCTGAAGCCGGCGAACGTGATGATGACGGCGAAGGGACAGGCCAAGGTGCTGGACTTTGGTTTGGCGAAGATGCTGGCGCTGGGGACGGATTCGACTCTGTCGCTGTCGGAGACGGGGCGGCTGATGGGGACACCCTTATATATGTCGCCGGAGCAGGCACTGGGCAAGAGCGTGGATGCGCGGACGGATCTGTGGAGTTTGGGGGTGGTGTATTACCAGTGCCTGACGGGGCGGCCGCCGTTCGAGGGCGAGAGCAGCATTGGGGTGCTGCACGCGATCACGGCGGAGCCGTATGCGGCGGTTCGCTCGGTTCGCACCGATGCGCCGGCGCTGGCGGAGCACATTGTGGGGCGAGCGCTGGAGAAGGACTGCGGGCTGCGGTATCAGCGGGCGTCAGATGTGGCGACGGATCTGAAGCGGCTGGTGCGGGATCTGGAGCCGGCATCGGTTGGGTCGGGTGTGCGGGCGGAAGTCCGGTTGCGGCGGCGTGGGCGCGTTGCTGTTCTGGCAGGAGCGGCGGGGCTGGTGGTGGTTTTGGCGATTGCGTATTTGCTGCGGCCGACGGCGCCGCCTCCGCGCGTGATCGGAATTACGCAGCTGACGCACGATGGGACGCCGAAGCTGGCCGGGGGATCGGGTCCACCGACGGACATGCTGACGGATGGGCTGCGGGTGTATTTCCAGCTGCAGTCTCTTTCGGAGGCCGCGGTCATGCAAGTGTCGACGGAAGGAGGCGAGGCGGAGCGGGTGCGGCTGCCTTTCCAGATGGCGGGGTTGGTGGACCTGTCGGCGGCGAAGTCGGAGCTGCTGTTTCAGGGACCGCCGTTTGACACGAGCCTGGGTACGGGAACGCTGTGGACGATGGCGGTGCCGGGCGGACAGCCGCGACGGATCGGGAATCTGACGGCGTTCGATGCGACGTGGGCTCCGGGCGGGGAGCGGATTTACTACGCGGTGGGGCCGGAGATCCGGGTGGCGCGGAGCGATGGCAGCGAGGCGCGGAAGATTCTGGCGGTGCATGGGCAGCCGTACTGGATCCGGTTCTCGCACGATGGGCAGATGATTCGATTCAGCAGCTGGGACGAGAAGCTGAACACGAACAGTCTGTGGGAGGCGCGCGCGGATGGAAGCGGACTGAGGCGGACGCTGGAGGGCTGGAACCCGTCGCCGAACGAGTGCTGCGGGGCGTGGATGCCGGACGGGAGGTATTTCGTTTTTGCTTCGACGCGCGGGGGCTCGTGGAATCTTTGGGCGATTCGGGAGAAGCGGGACTGGTGGCGGAAGACGAATCCGGAGCCGGTGCAGCTGACGGTGGGACAGATGAGCTCGCAGATTCCGCTGCCGAGCACGGATGGGAAGAAGATATTTTTCATCGGGGCGAGCCCGCGGGGAGAACTGGAGCGTTATGACGCGGGGAAAAAGCTGTTCGCGCCGTATCTGCCGGGACTTTCTGCGGAGGGGCTGGCGTTTTCGCGGGATGGCTCGAGGTTGGCTTACGTGACGGTGCCGGATGGCACATTATGGCAGAGCAAGGCGGACGGGACGGATCGACGCGAGCTGACGTTTGCCCCGATGCAGGCGGAGGTGCCGTGGTGGTCGCCGGATGGCACGCAGATCGCGTTTACGGGGCGGGAGCCGGGAAAGAGCTGGGCGATCTACCTCGTGTCGCCGGAGGGAGGGAATCCGGAACGACTGACGGCGGGTGAAAACGACGACCTGGACCCGAGCTGGTCGCCGAATGGCGATGCGCTGGCTTACGGAGGTTCTTCTCCGGAGTCGGTGTCGTCAAAGAAGCATCCGATTCAAATCCTGAACCTGAAGAGCAGGGCGGTAACGGCGCTGCCGGATTCGGGCGGCTATCATGCGCCGCGCTGGTCGACGGATGGGCGGTGGCTGGTGGCGGTCGATGGCGATGTGCGTGGGCTGGCGCTGTACGACTTCACCAGTCACACGTGGGAAGAACTGACGACGAAGCCGGCGGTTTATCCGAACTGGTCTCCCGATGGCGCGTGCGTGTATTTCAACGACTCGTTCGAGGTGGCGATGCCGGTGTACCGCGTCTGCCTGAAGGACCGCAAGCCGGAGCTGGTGGTGAACCTGGCGAAGCTGGGGACTCTGGCGACGGGGGCGTTCGGGCAGTGGACGGGGCTGGCTCCGGATGGGTCGGTGCTGGCGGTGCGCGACATTAGCCTCGAAGAGATTTACGCGCTGGAAGCACAGCTGCCGTAGCTGGCTTCCAGGGGCGACGGATCACAGTCAGTACGAGAGCTTCAAAGCCAGCTGCACCAACCTCGGGTTATTCACAGTCGAGTTCACCGAGCCGAATCCTGGCTGGTTGATATCGCTGATGGGCGCGCCAAACTGAGGATGGTTGAAGAGGTTGAAGAACTCAGCGCGGAAGTTCAAACCCATCTCCCGGTGCAAGGGGAAGTCTTTGATTACCGAGAAGTCGGTGTTCACGAAATCGGGTCCGACAGCGGGAACACGCGCGGCGTTGCCGAGCTGGCCGATGGGCGCGGCGACGAAGCACGCGGAGTTGATCCATTGGTGCTGGCTGTGGTTGGCGGCGGTGGGGTCGCAGCCGGAGACCCGATTGGGCCGGTTGTAGTTGTTGTCGTTGCCGCCGGCATTGAAGGTTGTGCCTGACTGGTTGAAGCTGTCGATGAGGGGAACGGGGAATCCGGAAAGGATCCTTTCGATCAGCGTAACCTGCCAGTCGCCGAGAAACGCGTTGGTCGCACTGTTCCAGTCAGACCCGAATTTCCTGCCCCTGCCAAGAGGCAGGTCGTAGAGGATGCTTGCCGTGAAGCTTTGATTGAGATTGATCTGCGCCAGGGACCAATCGAGATTTTGCCAGTTGGGCAGCGGGAAATAAGGGGCGCTCAACTCCGAGCCCAGGCCGTCGGACAGGCCGTTATCGTAGGTGTGCGAGTACGTGTAGGCAACCAGCGCGTAAAGACCGTACCTCGGCGTCTTGGTCTCCGCTTTAATCTGCAGCGAATTGTAATGCGTTGTGCCCACATCGCCGAAGAGGAGGATCGCGTTAAAGTTCGGAGGGTTGTAAGGATAGATGTAGGGCTGGCCGGTGGGGAGGCAGCCGAGCTTGTAGCCTGACACGGAACCGCAAGCCGAGGGGCTGCTGGTGTTGAGGTTGTTGCCGATCACCAGCAGATGGCCGCCGGTCGAACCCGCGTAGCCGGCGGTGAGCAGAACGTTCCCCGGCAACTGGCGCTCAACGTTCACGTTATATTGGTGAACCCTGCCCGGCTGGAAGTTCGGGGGCTCGTAATTGAACGTGCCGACGTAGGTGGCCGCGTTTTGCGGAGTGGGAAGCGGTGTGAAGCCGGTGGAAAGGGTAAAGTTCAGCTCGGGCGTCTGTCCCAGCGTGGTGGCGCAGTAAGAGGTTGCGAAGGCGCATCCCGCAGAAAACGTCGCCGGGAATTGATCGGACTCGCCGAGGTTGGGCGGATTTTGCCACAAGCCCTGCGCGCCCTGGTTCCAGGACGAATCGTGATAGATCCCAAACCCGAGGCGGAGCACAGTCTTGTCGCTCCCGAGGACCTTCCAGGTGAGGCCGACGCGGGGCTCGACTGCGCCCCAGTACATATTGATGCCCGCCGAATCGCTCACTCCGTTCTGGCCGGCGATCAGCAGCTGTCCCGTCGTGGGGATATAGTTCGCCATCCGGTTATGGATCTCAGTGATGGGAGTGGTCATATCCCACGCCACGCCGAGGTTGAGGGTGAGCGAAGAAGTCGCGCGCCAGTCATCTTCGACGAAGGGCCGGTAGATCTTCCAGCGCCGGCCGGTGATGGGACCGCCGTAGGTCTGGTCGTGGATGGCGCCCCCGGTCATGCCGAGCAGCAGATCGGCCTCAGAGTTGCCGGGCGCGACCCCGGCGCCGCTGAAGTCTCCGAAGGTACCGACGAGCCAGAAGCCGTCCTGAAATTCTTCGGTGCCGACATTCATCTGATTGTCGCGGAAATCGAGGCCGGTGCGGATCTCATGCTTTCCGCGGATCAGGTCGAGAACATCCTTGAAGGAATAGATGTCGGTTCCGCCCTGAAACGGAGAGTAGCCGCGATCGCCGAGGGACCAATAGCCGCCGGTCATATCGGTGGAAACCAGACCCTGACTGTAGGAACCTCCGGAGATCGGCGTGCCGCTGGGCGAGCATCCCAGATCGGCGCCGGGAATTCCCAGTTTCGCCGAGCCGCAGGCGAAATTACCCAGCGAGTCAATGTAGTCGAAGATGCGGTCGTAGCCCAGGCTGGCCTGGTTGAGCGTTTTGGACGAGAAGATGTGGCTCCAGCCAAGGCCGACATTGCGCGCGTGATTGATCAGGTTCTCATTGCTGCCGAAAGCGTTCGATTCCGCGAGTCCAGGCGCGCCGCCCGGGACAAAAGAGAACGCCTGGTCGTAGCTGAACCGTGCGAAGAGATTGTCGGACCCGCCGAGCACTTCGTCGAGCCGGATGTCAAATTTGGTTTCGTTCAGCTGGCGGACGGGCTCATTCACGAAGTTGTATCCGAGGGCAGCGTTGTTGGCGTTGGGCGTGGGATAAATGTCGATCATGCCCTGACCAACGCTGTTGATGAGGTTGGCGGGGATCTTGCTGCAGTCGGTGCCTTTTGCCTGACTCCCGTCCGGATTGGCCGGAATCGGATGGCCCGACGAGTCGCACTGGAAATAAGGATCCGCGGCGCCCACCATATTGGGATTGGCAATGGCCATGCCGGTGATCGGATTGCCGAAGGCATCGTTGGTGAAGTCACCGCTGCGCATGGCCAGCGAAGGAATCAGGCCGGTAAAGGTAATGCCTTCGCGCTGATACTTCTGCTCGCCATCCACGAAGAAAAACGTTTTGTTGCGGCGGAGAGGGCCCCCGATAGAACCGCCAAACTGGTTCAGATTGAACTTCGGGGTTGTCGTGTCAAAGTCACCCTTCGCGTCGAGGTCGGTATTGCGGACAAATTCGTAAAGAGTCCCGTGAAGGTCGTTGGTCCCGGATTTGGTGGTGACCAGCACAGTGGGTCCGGCGCGCGTGCCGAATTCGGCGGAGTAGGTGTACGTCAGGACTTTGAATTCCTGAATGTCGTCAATGGAGGAATAAATACCGATCCCGCCGGCAGTCAGTTCGTTGTTATCGACCCCATCGAGCAGCCAGTCGCTGCTGTTCGGCCGCGAGCCGCCCACCGATAACGAGAACGGTCCGCGCGCGGCCACTTCGCTGTCGCTGCCGGAGGTGAAGAAGCTGCCGGGGTTGGTTTCTGACGTAGCGCCAGCGGTGAGCGTGGCGAGTTGCACGAAGTCGCGGCCATTGAGGGGAAGCTGCGAAACTTCCTGCGCAGTGATGACCTGGCCGAGGGAGGCATTGGCGGTCTCGACGGCGACCGCGGTGCCCGAGACGTTGACCGTCGTCACCACGGTCCCCGGCGTCAGGGTAAAGTCGAGTTCCCGGGCCTCGTCCACGTGCAGCTGCAGATCTTTGCTTTCGGTGCTCTCGAAGCCGCTGGCATCGACGCGCACGTTGTACGTGTCGAAGGGAAGCAGCGGCACATCGTAATGTCCGGCGCCGTCCGTCTTCACGGCGCGAACCTGCCCCGTGCTCTGCGCGGTCACCGTGACAGAAGCACCGGGGACAACCGATCCCGCCTTATCGACGATGTTCCCGGAGAAGCTTCCTCGGGCCTGGCCGTACAAGCCTGGGCACAGGGCAAGCGCCAGAGCGAAGACCACAAGAGACAACCCAATTTTTGCGGCCGGGGTTCCAGTGGGTTTCGGCAATGCCGGGAAACACTGTGGGCTCGTCGAGGTGGAATGCATCGCTACCCCCCTTTTTAGTCAGGTTGCTGGTGTTGGGCCTCGGGAAAATTCTCTGCTTCGGAAAATGTGGATTGGATGAACCACTGTAAGAACAGATGGGCCGAATGTCAACGCAAGGTTTCGCTACTTGTGACGGGAGTGAAGCGGAGATCCCGTCACAGCTATTGCATGGCGAGAAGAGCGGCCATGGTGGCGGTGCCGTCCCAGAGGTTTTGGAGGCGGAGGTTTTCGTTGGCGGCGTGCTGGTTGTCGTCGTAGTTGGCGATGGGGACGGTGATGGTGCGAGTGTGGGCGGCTCGCTCCATGGCGCCGAGGGGAACGCTGCCGCCCATGGTGGGCAGGAGGACGACCTGGCTGCTCCTCACGCTGCTTGTGCTCTTCAGACTGCTGGCGTTCTCTGTGGCAGCGCTTTGGACGGCGGCGATGACTAACTTTGCGATGGGCAGATCCATGGGCGTGCGGACGGCATTGTAGCTGGCCTGGTCGCGGACGATCATAGCAACGCGCGGATGCGTGGTGAGGATCTGCTGCGTGGGTTCGGTGTCGACGATGAAGTAGCCGCGGGAACGGACGTAGTCGACGACGCGCTGCTGCTGGACGCGCCAGTCAATGCCGACGACGAGGCGGAGGTCGAGGTCGGCGGTGGCGGTGGGCGGGATAACGTTGGCGGCGTGAGCTCCGGTGGCGCCGGAGGAGAGGCCGTTGATGTTGAGGGAGGGCTGATTGATGAGGGAGAGGAGGTGGGCGGGCGCGTTTTCCGTGTGGCCGATCCAGAAGGCATTCATGAGCATTTGGTCGTTGACGGGGGCGCGGGCGAGGGCGGCTTTTTCTGTGGGGCTGAGGGGCGCGATGCCGTCGTAGAAATGCGGGATGAGGACGTGGCCGTTCGCGTCTTTCATGCCGGCGAGGAGTTGGGCGAGCATGAGAGCGGGGTTGGGCGCCCAGTTGCCGTAGTGTCCGCTGTGGAGGCCGTGATGCGGGCCGTAGACGGTGATAGCAAGGTGCGTATCGCCGCGCGCGCCGAAGACGACGGTTTGCGCGCCGGACTGGTCGACGGGGCCATCGCAGATGAGGAAGACGTCGCCGTGGACGAGCGCAGAGTTGGCGGTGAGGATTTGCTCGAGGTGGGGCGAGCCGGCTTCTTCTTCGCCTTCCCAGACGAAGCGGATGTTGGCGTGGAGTGGAATGTTGGCGGCGCGGAGGGCCTCGAGGGCGGTGAGTTGGGCGAAGATGGCGGCCTTGGCGTCGCCGGCGGAGCGGGCGTAGATGCGCTGCTCGCCATCGACGGTGCGGAGGGTGGGCGTGAAGGGAGTGGGGATGTCCCACTCAGAAGGGGTGACGGGCTGGCCATCGTAGTGGGCGTAGAAGACGATGGTGTGCTTTGCGCCGGGAGTGTCAATGCGGCCGTAGACGACGGGCGGGGCGTCGGGGATTTCGAGGAGGCGCGCATCGACGTTGCGGCGCTGGAGTTCGTGGATGAGGAGGCCGGCGTTGCGGTGGAGACCGTCGGGATCGGCGGCGACATTGGGGATAGAAAGAAAGCTGGAGAAGCTCTGAGTAAGAGGGGAGCGGTGGGCGGTGGTGTATTGGTTGGCGGCCTGGGCGGGCGTTTGCGCGAGGGCGGGCGCGAGGTTGAGGAGGGCTGCGGTAATCCAGAGGGCGGCGCGTGGCATGGAGACACTATAAAGGTGGGGCGGGTAAGATTTTGGTGCGGAGGGAGCGATGCCGACATTGCGGAACGAGGCGGACCGGAAGGGGTTGGTGGAGCGGCTGGGACGGATGCGGCCGGAGGCGAAGGCGCAGTGGGGGAGTTTCGACGCGCCGCGGATGATGTGTCACTTGTCGTCCGCACTGGATGAGGGGTTGGGGACGCTCGAGGTGCCGCCGTCGGGGCCGTGGGTGCTGCGGCATTTTCCGATGAAGCAACTGGTAGTGTATGCGATGCCGATGCCGAAGGGCGCGAAGGCTCCCCGGGAACTGCTGTCGCGGGCGCCGGGGAATTTCGAAGGGGATCGGCGGGGCGTGCTGGAACGGATGGAGCGCGTGGCGGCGAGGCCGAAGGGGATGGGATCGGCGCATTTTTTGCTGGGGCCGCTCACCAACGATCAGTGGAACGCACTGAGCTGGAAACACATCGACCATCACTTAAGGCAGTTTGGGAGCTGATCGCTCGGGCGGGGCGCCTTCGCGATTCCCACATCTGCCAACATCAGGCAGATGTGGGGCCCCCATATTCATTTGCGGCGGCGCTTCGCTCAGGACGACTTCTGTTTTTTTTTACGCTGATTGTCCAAAGGGCGAGGTGCGGGGCGTCATCAGAGTGGCGGGAGATTTTGCCGCCTATTTCAGGATGAGGATGGGGGAGTGCGATGCAATATTTGCTGATGATTTATGGTGACGAATCGATGTGGGAGAAGATGACGCCGGCCGAACAGCAGCAGGGGATGGCGGCGTACATGGCGTATACCGAGGCGCTGAAGGCGTCGGGGGTGCTGGCGGGGAGCAATCGGCTGCGGCCGGCGGCGACGGCGACGACGGTGCGTCCGGTGAACGGGAAGACGCAGGTGCTGGATGGGCCGTTTGCCGACACAAAGGAGCAGCTGGGCGGGTATTACCTGATCGAGGTGCCGGATCTGGACGCGGCGTTGTCGTGGGCGGCGAAGTGCCCGGCGGCGAGCCACGGATCGGTGGAGGTGCGGGCAATCTGGGGGATGTAACGGACGGAACGCCCGCGAGGGCGATTCCGCTTGACAAAGTATCTGGCAGATGTATCTTGCAGATAGATTATGCAAAGCCAGACCGCTTACGTCATTCTCGGACTGCTCTCCATCGAGGGGAAGCAGTCCGGGTACGACATGCGCAAGACGATCCAGGGCAGCGTGGGGTATTTCTGGGGGGAAAGCTACGGGCAGATTTATCCGATGCTGCGGCGGCTGACGGCGGAAGGGCTGATTGCGCAGAGCGGGCGCGGCGGCAAGGGCAGGGGCGGGCGGCGGGAGTATTCGCTGACGGCGGCTGGGCACGCGCGGCTGCAGGAGTGGCTGGCGGTGCCGTATCGGATGGATCCGCCGCGAGACGAGTTTTTGCTGAAGCTGTTTTTTGGGCGCGAGGCCGGGCCGGGCGTCTCGGTGCGCCACGTGCGGGAGTTTCAGGAGAAAAATCGGCGGGTGCTGGCGACGATCGAGGAAATTGGGCGGCTGGGGCGGGAACGGAACGCGCGGCATCCGCATTTTCGGTTCTGGATGCTGACGCTGGAATACGGGGTGGCGCAGATCAGGGCAGCGCTGGAGTGGAGCGAAGAGGCGCTGAAGGTTTTGCAGCAGATGGAGAGTGAGTGCCGGCGGGGAGTGGAGAAGAAGCCGCGCGGGCCAGCAAAGAGGCGGCGTTGAGGGGCGCGGCACTGAAGGCGCGCAGAACGGACAGGGCGAGATGAAGAGCGATGGGAAATACGCGAGGGGCAAGCAGATTCTGAGCTGGGCGGTTCTGGGAATTTTTGTTGCGGGATTTTTCTGGGGTCCGATTGGGGTGTGGACGGGGCCTGTGCTGGGGGCGTGGTTTATCGGCACGCAGCGGGTGCGGCGGGGATTTGTCTGGATGATGTTGCTGACGTTTGTTCCCATGGCGATTGGGAACTGGCGCAAGGTGCCGTTGACGGCTCCGTTGGCGGGGCTGGAGGCGCTGGGGTGGATGCTGGTGGCGTCGTTGGCGATGGTGGCGCCGTTTGTTTTTTATCGTGCGACGCGCGCGCATCTGGGAGGGCTGCTGAAGACAGGGTTGCTGGAGACGCTGTCTTTGCCGGTGGCTGGAGCGGCGGTGAAGATGGCGGCGCTGGCATGGCTGCCGAACCAGGCAGTTGGGTTTGCGTACCACGGAGAGCGGCTGACTCCGCTGCTGACGGAGCTGAACAGGGAGTTTGGAAGCGTCGCGGTTACGTTTGTCGTGTTGTGGTTCGCGGCGATTGTAGTTTGGATGTGGAATCGGGAATTTCGCGGGGTACGGTTTGCGATGGGGATTGCCGGATTTGCTCTGATCTATTTTGGCGCGACCTGGTATGGGGCGATTCGCGCAAAAAGTGGAGTTTCGGGGAGTGGCGCCGTGCTGGGTTGGGTGTGCGCGGGCGGCGTTGCTTTGTTGGGCGCGTGGGCGTTGATGGACGGAATGCGGCAGCGGCGGAGTTGGGCCGGTGGAGGGGAGACGCTTGCGCTGCTGCGGAGTCCGGCGAGCGGGAGCGAGGTGCATCTGGAGGGGGAGCGGGGTGGGGAAGCGCTGGTGAGCGCGTCGGGGGAGAGGTTTCCGATTCGCGCGGGTGTACCGGACTTCCGGACGGCGGAGGATTTGAGCGGGGCGAATGGGAAATACAACCATCTGTACGAGACGATCGGCGGATTCTACGACGACTTTCAGCGAGTGGCCCTGGCGCTGAGCGGGATGAATCGCGATGCATATATGACGAGCTATTTGGGGAAACTGGAGATCAGACCAGGCGACAAGGTACTGGAGACGTCGGTGGGGACGGGGCTGAACTTTAAGTACCTGCCGCGGGGGATCCGGCGGTACGGGCTGGACCTGGCGTGGGACATGCTGGTGAATTGCCAGGAGAATTTCCGGCGGTGGGGAATGGAGGGGGAGTTATTCCTGGGCAATGCGGAGAAGCTGCCGTTTGCGGAGGAGAGCTTCGACGTGGTGTTTCACACGGGCGGGATCAATTTCTTCAGCGATCACGGGAAGGCGATCCGGGAGATGATTCGCGTGGCGAAGGCAGGGAGCCTGATTCTGATCGTGGATGAGACGGAAAAGCATGTGAAGGGGACGTACGAGAAGATTCCCTACACGAGGGAGTTTTACAAAGGGCGAGACGAGACGGTGGTTGCGCCCGTGGCGCTGGTGCCGACGGAGATGGAAGAAGTGCGGGTGGAGTCGATCTTCAATGGGCGGCTTTATGCGCTGACATTTCGGAAGCCGCGGGCTGGGGATGGAACGGGGACGACGGTGCGGGAGCACGCGGCAGCGGTGTGACGGGGAGTGTTTTGCCTAAACGCGGGGAGGGATGTAGGGCGGGGCTTGGGCGACGGGGACGACTTTCCACTCCATGAACGCGAGGACATAGAGCATGACGATGCCCACGAGGGGTACGAACATCAGGAGGCTGAGCCATGGCGAGAAGCCGGCCTTCTTCCAGATCATCCAGTAGGGGACGAGGATGATGACGATGCCGATGAGGATGAAGATGGGCAGGATGGCCATCATGGCAGTGAGCATGTGCATGGTGTGCGGATCGATCACGGTGCACCTCGAGTGATGAGATACGGGTTTCGCGCCAGCTTAGCGGAGAGCGGGTGCGGAGGCAAGAGGGAAGCGGACGCCGGGGGTGATGGGGAGGGTTCCGGAACGCCGGGAGTCGGCCGGGATTGTCGAAATTCGCAAAAAAAACTGAACAGTGCGTGGGGCAGGGCCGTCTTAGCGGATGAAGGGTGAGGAGCCGCACGGGTGCGACCGGAGGACGGGGCAGAGTTCACGGGTCTGGTCGAGCGGCAGTGGAGGTTTGCCTACAGGGTGGCGTGGGCGGTGCTGCGCAATCGCGCGGATGCGGAGGACGCGGCGCAGGAGACGTTCCTGAAGATTTTTCGGGCGCGGGCGTGGCGGGGATTGCGGGACGAGCGGGCGTTTGTGGCGCGGGCAGCATGGCGAGCGGCGGTGGATCGGCTGCGGGACTCGCCGTCCAGGCGGACGCCGCTTCGCGGCCAGGGCGGAACGGAGATTGAGCTGGAGGACGTAGCGGATCGAGCCCACGGCCCGGAGGAGATCGCGATGGCGGCGAATTGGGAATCGGCGGTGCATCGGTTGATCGAGAGCTTGCCGGAGGATTTGCGGCAGCCGCTGGCGTTGTCAACGGAGATGAACTCGCGGGAGATTGCGGCGGCGATGGGGATTGCCGAGGGCACGGTGCGGACGCGACTGATGCGGGGGCGGCAGATGCTGCGGGAGAAGATGGCGGCGATGGAGGAGCGGGGCTATGCGCAGCGATGAGCGGATGGAGGAGTTGATCGATTCGGCGTTGCGGAGTTATGCGGAGCCGGGGGAGATTCCGGAGGCGCGGGTGGTGGCGGCGCGGGTGATTTCGCAGGCTGCGGAGGGGCGACGGTTTGGTTGGTGGTGGTTGGTGGTTGGGGCGACGGCTTGTTTGTTGGTTGCGCTGGTGGGGGCGGTTTGGATGATGCGGGGGGCGCGGGTTCCGGAGATTGCGTGGGTGCCGAAGGCGCCGGTGGTTGGTGCCGGATTGGGAGCACCCGGGATTCGCGGACGGTCTTTGGAAACGCGAGGTCCTTCGCTGCGGTCGCTGGCGCGACCTTCACTCAGGATGACAAAGCTGCCAAAGATGGAGGTGTTTCCTACGCCGCGGCCGCTGACGACGGAGGAGCAGGCGCTGATGGCGTTCGTGGAGCAGACGACACCGGAGGTGAAGAAACAGGTTGTGGAGGCGGAGAAACATCTGGGCGATCCGATTGCGATTGCGGAGTTGAAGATTCGCCCTCTGGATAAGGAAGACAGGGAATAAGGGACAGGGATTAGGGGTTAGGGATTAGAAATCAGAGGTTAGGAGAGGCATAAGGAGGGTTCATGAGGAAACTTGTTTTAGTGGCGGCATTTCTTGCGATGGCAGTTGCGCCGGTGTGGGTGGTGGCACAGGAGGCAGGGCAGGGCGCTGCTGCTGCTCCGCAACATTATTATCGGCTGAGCCTGGTGGTGGAGGATTTGGACGGTGCGGGGAAGGTGGTGAATGCGCGGACGTTTGTGACCACCGCGGGAACGGCGACCGGGTACACGCAGGAGATTCGCACGGGATCGAGGATACCGATCCCCCTCGGCGGCAGTGGCCCTGTAGAAACGCAATGGCAGTACATCGACGTGGGCGTGAATTTCGATGTGCGGGATGTGAAGGAGAGCGGGGAAAGGCTGGGGTTCCGGTTAGGGGCGGACATCAGCAGCCTGGCGAGTCAGCCGGCGGGACAGGAAACGGCCGCGGCGAAGCGTCCGGTGGTGCGGCAGAACAAATGGGATTCGACGGTGCTGATTCCGATTGGGAAGGCGACGGTGGTGTATTCGGCGGACGATCTGGACAGCAAGGGGAAGATGCAGGTGGAGGTGACGGCGGTGCGGGTGGAGTGAGGATCCACCGCAAAACAGGCCCGGCGGTCCCATCCGATCCCGGGTTGACCAGCGGGATTTTGCCGCATACTGAGATGATGGCGAAGAGCGTCAATCTGTACCGCGCCAAGACGCATCTTTCCGATCTGGTGGAGCGGGCTGCGAGCGGCGAAGAGATCGTGATCGCGAAGGCAGGCAAGCCGATGGCGCGGCTGGTGGGGCTGCCGAAGGCGAAGCGATCGTCAGCGTTCGGCCGGAACCTGATGGGCGTGACGTTACATTCCTCTCGGGGTGATGCCGGGCCGGAAGGCTGCCCGGCGCGCGTAGCAGCAGGGCCGACGGCGCGGAAGGCGAGCAAGTAAGAAGGCTGCGGAGTGACCCGCAGCCTTTTTGTTTGAGCGCGAGACTGGTTTAGCTGACGAGCAGGACGCCTTCGCTGACTTTGTCTTCGCCTTCCTTGACGACGGGGCGATAGAAGAGCTGGTTGTTGTCGAGGTAGACCTCGAGGAAGGCGGGACGTTCGCTGATGTTGCCGGCGATGAGGGCTTCGGAGAGAGGGTCTTCGACGTAGCGCTGGAGGGCGCGACGCAGCGGGCGAGCTCCATAAGTGCGGTCGACCAGCGTCTTTTCGAGGATCCACTTCTTGGCGTCTTCGTTGACGGCGATAGTGATGGCCTTCTGCGCCAGATTCAAGTTGAGCTGCTGGACAAGCAGCTCGAGAATCTGGATCAGGTCGACGTCGGTGAGGGACTGGAAGAGGATGATCTCGTCGATGCGGTTGAGGAACTCGGGGTTGAAGGTGCGCTTGACCTCGTTTTTGACGAGGTCTTCGATCTTCTCCATGACCAGGTCTTCGCGGTCGCTCTGGAAGCCGAGCCCCTGCTTGCGCTGGAGATGGCGGGCGCCGATGTTGGAGGTCATGATGATGATGGTGTTCTTGAAGTCGACCGTATTGCCGAGGCCGTCGGTGAGCTGTCCGTCTTCAAAGACCTGGAGCAGGATGTTGAAGACGTCGGCGTGAGCCTTCTCGATTTCGTCGAGCAGGACGACGGAGTAGGGCGAACGCTTGACGCGCTCGGTGAGCTGGCCGCCTTCCTCGTATCCGACGTAGCCCGGAGGCGAGCCGATGAGCTTGGAGACGGAGTGCTTCTCCATGAACTCCGACATATCGAAACGGATGAGGGACTTCTCGCTGCCGAAGAGGAACTGGGCGAGGGTGCGAGCCATTTCGGTTTTGCCGACGCCGGTGGGTCCGAGGAATAAGAATGATCCAATCGGCCGGTTCGGCGATTTGAGTCCGGCGCGCGAGCGGCGGATGGCGCGGGCGAGCGCGGAGATGGATTTGTCCTGCGAGATGACGCGCTTGTGCAGCTCCTCTTCGACGCGGAGGAGCTTCTGCGTCTCTTCTTCCTTGATGGAGGTGACGGGGACGCCGGTCCAGCGGCTGACGACGTCTTCGATGTCTTCGCGGCCGACGATGCCGGCGGTGGAGTCGTCGAGGTGGTACTTGTCGCGGAGGGCGCGGAGGTTGTCACGCTCCTTGCGTTCTTCGTCGGAATAGAAGCGGGCCTTCTCGAACTCGTGGTTCGCGATGGCGTTCTCCATGCGATGGACGATGAACTTGATGCGCTTCTGGACCTCGGTGATCTCCTCGGGCAGGGAAGTTTGGCGGAGTTTCACGCGCGCGCCGGCTTCGTCGATGAGGTCGATGGCCTTGTCGGGGAGGAAGCGATCGGAGATGTAGCGATTGGAGTGGGCGACGGCGAAGTTGATGGCTTCGTCGGTGTAGCTGACGGCGTGGAATTTTTCGTAGCGGTCCTTGATGCCGTTGATGATCCTGATGGCGTCTTCTTCGTTGGGCGGCGGGACCTTGACGGCCTGGAAGCGGCGTTCAAGGGAGCGATCTTTCTCGATGGACTTGCGGTATTCAGCGGGCGTGGTCGCGCCGATGCACTGAATTTCGCCGCGGGAAAGGGCGGGTTTGAGGATGTTGGCGGCGTCGAGCGAGCCTTCGGCGGAGCCGGCGCCGACGAGGGTGTGGAGCTCGTCGATGAAGATGATGGAGTTCTGATTCTCCATCAGCTCCTTCATGATGGTCTTGAGGCGCTCTTCAAACTGGCCGCGGTACTTGGTGCCGGCGACGATGAGGGAGAGGTCGAGGGCGAGGACGCGCTTGTCGGCGAGGAAGCTGGGAACGTCGCCGTCGGAGATGCGCTGGGCGAGGCCTTCGACGATGGCGGTCTTGCCGACGCCGGGCTCGCCGATGAGAACGGGGTTGTTCTTGGTGCGGCGGCAGAGGATCTGGACAACGCGCTCCAGTTCCTGATCGCGGCCGACGAGGGGATCGAGCTGGGAATCCATGGCGGCCTGAGTGAGGTCGCGGGAGAATTCGGCGAGGAGCGAGGATTCGCGGTTGCGCTGCTGCTGTGGAGCTTTTTCCTGAGTGGCGCGGGCTAGCTCTTCGCGGACAGCAAGGAGCTTGAGGCCGCGCTCGTGGAGGATTTCGGAGGCGAAGCATTTTTCTTCGCGCAGGAGGCCGAGGAGCAGATGCTCGGTGCCAATGTGCTTGTGGGAGAGGCGCTCGGCCTCTTCAGCGGCGTAGGCGAGCACGCGCTTGCATTCATTGGAGAGAGGGAGGTCGACGGAGGTCGAGACTTTCTCGCGGATGGTGGTGTGGCCTTCAATTTGTTTACGGATGGATTCGACCGAGGCGTGCGAGCGAAGAAAGCGGTTGGTGAGTGCCTTGTCTTCGCGCAGGAGCCCGAGCAGGAGATGCTCGGTCTCGATATAGGGGGAGCCGAACTGGCTGGCCTCATACCGGGCGAAGAAGATGACGCGCCGCGCTTTTTCTGTATAGCGTTCGAACATGATTCCTCTGAGAGGCTCCGATGGCCGTCCAGGATGCCAGTCGTATGCGCCGGCAAGCCCGGAGGCACTCGGGACTCTTCGTTCATGAGAGCCTCAAAACAGCTGAAGCTCGAACCGCCGCCCATGCCAGGAAGCGAGGGGCCAATATTCGGGCGGCCCTGAGGCTGGTGCGTTCGTCCGCATCCATCCCACTTTGCGAGTCCAACGCCGATCCATCCGTTTCCAGCAGTCGACGCGGATCCCGATGCTTCTACTACAAACCCAGCTTGCAGCTCTCCGTTGTCTTAGACGGCGAGCGGAGAGACTTCGTCGAGGCGGCCTTTATCGAGCCGCAGAATCCTGGTACAGCGGCGCGCCAGGGCCATATTGTGGGTCACGATGACCGAGGTGAGGTTGTGCTGCCGATGAAGGCGTTCGATGAGGCTGAAGACCATGTCGGCGGTGAGGCTGTCGAGGTCGCCGGTGGGTTCGTCGGCGAGAAGGAGTTTGGGTTGCGTGACCAAAGCACGGGCGATGGAGACACGCTGTTGCTCGCCGCCGGAGAGTTCGCCGGCGCGATGCGTGGTCCTGCGCCCAAGTTCAACCTCGTTCAACCAGTGCTCCGCACTTCTGAAGGCCTCAGCCTTCGATTCACCCCTGGCGAGCAGGGGCATCGCGACGTTCTCCAGCGCGGTGAATTCCGGCAGGAGGTAATGAAACTGCCAGACGTAGCCGACCTCGCGGTTGCGGAAGGTGGCGGCCTGTCCAGGAGTGAGAGTCCGCAACAGAGTTGAGGCGCAGTATACGTCTCCGGCGGAAGGGGTATCAAGAGCGCCGAGCATGTGCAAAAGGGTGCTTTTTCCGGCACCGGACTGGCCGACGATGGCGAGCATGTCGCCCTGCGCGACGTCGAAGCTGAGTCCGTCGAAAAGTATCAGACGGCCGTGGCCGGTGGAGTATTCCTTGCGCAGATCTTTGACGCTGATAAGGATTGGATGATCGAAGCCCGCAGAAGGACGCAACCCGGCGGGATCGGGATGGGCTGCGCGTATTGTGAAGGCGGGAACGGTATCCATACCTACCTGTACCACTGTAGCGCCCAAAAAGGAAGATGGGGGTTACTCCTTTGGACGCAACGGAGAACGAAAGCGGTACAGGAGTACCGAAGTTGCAATTACCGGGGTGGGATGCGGGGTGATTGGGAGTGAGTCAGGCGACGATTTCGAGGCCTTTTCTCTCGACAAGGGAAAGCAGTTTGAGAGAGGCGCTCTGCGGGCGCTTCTCTCCGCGTTCCCATTTGCTCACCAGGGCTGGGGGTCACGTTCAGGTAGGCTGCAAAGACGGCCTGGCTCGCCTTTTCACGAGCACGCAGGGCACGAATTTTCCTGGGCGTCATTTGGCCGATCGGCGTGAGGCAAAGAGCGTCGAAGGTGCGCATGGTCTTCCTGTCGATTCCGCCGGCGCGATGAAGGCCGGTTGCGGTTTCGTGGATTGCGGCCATCGCCGCGCTGCGGTACTTTTGCGACAGTCTTCGGACTCGTTGTGCGAAAAACAGCACTGAGTCCTATAGCAGCGGCGGATGGTTGGCGGACCGAGTGGCATGGGCCGCTTAGCGGATCTTCTCTTCGGCCATGAGCTGGGCGAACTCCGGTGTTTTGCGGAGCTGGGCGAAGTCGGTGTCCTGGAGGAGGCGGTTGCGATCTTTGAAGCCGGCGTTGAGGGCGCGGCGCAGATAGTCGAGAGCGAGGTCCTGTTTGCCGGCTTCGGCAAAGAGCTCGGCGATGCAGTAGTCCTGATGGGCGCGTTCGCCGGGATTGGCGGGCCCCTGGATAATCCCGGGCGAATCGGCGTCAAAGACGGTGGGATCGAGGCGGAAGGCGGTCTGATAGGCCTCGAGGCCGAAGTCATATTTGCCGCGAGCGAAATACGCGGTGCCGAGATTGGCGGCGATGACGGCGGAGTGGGGCATCAGCTTGAGGGCTTTGCGGTAGAGGCGAATGGCCTTCTTGTAGTCGCCCTGGGTGAAGTCCGCCGCGCCGAGATTGTTGATGGCCTCGGGGTAATTGGGGCGAATGAGGAGGGCTTTCTCGTAGCTTTTGCGATCCTCGTCGATGGCGAACAGGTGATGCCAGGCGATGCCCATCTTGTTGAGGGTTTGTGCGTCGGTGGGGGCCTGGCGATAGGCATCGATGGCGGCGAGATACTGCTGGCGCACCATGAGCAAGTCGCCGCGTTCCTCGGGCGGCAGGGACGAGAGCGCAACGGTGGTGGTGGAGGTATTTTGGGCCACCGATGCGGCGCGGGCGAACGGGGCCTGAAGGAGAAGCAGGGCGGCGGCGGCGAGAGCGGGCCTGGGGAAGAGACTGGGGATTCTCACGGTTTCACACTCCTCGAACAACTGGTTAGGAGTGTGATGCGATCGGGCGGCAATTGGCCATAGCCAATTGTGGAGGATTGGGCATAGCCAGTTGCAAGACGGCATAGCCAGTGGCAAGACAAGGTACGGATCCACCAGATGGATGGTACGAGGTAGCTTGTGGATGGTGCGAGATAGTTTGGTGGCACTTTGCCGGAACGGCGGGCGACTCGTACAAAAGTACTGTTAGGGGGACCCCCCACCCCCCTCCCCCCTCCCACCCCTGACGGTGTGCAGGTATTTGATTCCATGGGGCCGCGTTTTTTCGAGCGCGGGCCATGCATTTGATTCTGCAATAGCTTGCGGCCTTCTATTGTGTTTTCAAATGCGTACGGTGTGCCTCGGGAACGGGCGGCGGGTATGTATTTGGATCGAAAGTGGAAGTCGTCAACGCATTTGATTCGAAAATACTTGCGCGAGCGATGGGCTACGGCCGGGGGAAAGGCTGTTCGTGAAAAACGAGACGGGCCTTCGGCCCTTCCCACATCTGCCAAATTCGGGCAGATATGGGGCACCCGGCGAGCGATCGGGCGGCCAGGGGAAGAGCCGTTGGCGAAGAGACGGGCTGTTGGTTGCGCGGGATTGGGCATCGATTCCTGCATGGCGGGTCTCCTCTCCAAAACAGAAAAGCCTGCCGGGGCGGGCAGGCTTTTTCTTTTTCTACTCTATAAGTTCAGAATATCATACTGAGAGAATAAACCGGCCAAATATGATTTGGTGTAAGTGGCGTGTTAGCACCATAAGTTACTTTGGGTAAGTGGTGGAAACTTGACAAATATGGCACAGGGTTCGGTTTTTGGGATGGAGGGCGGGTTTGGTTGCTGGAGAGCTGGCGAATCGAACCGGAAAAGGCGGGGGTGTTCGGTCGCGGCAGCGTGCCGGACTGGCACGCTCCAGCGACCGAACACACGGATGGCGCTTCGCGCCGTCTCTTTATGGCACGGCTGAAGCCGTGCCCCTTCACGGGTCGGGGCCGGTTTGGAGAAGGCGGCGCTCGGCCCCATTACGCCAACAACGGGTGCGGCAGGGACCCCTGTCTGCGGGCGGATTCCCTTTTATTGACACGCGGCTTGCGTCCGCCATACGTTAAAAAGTGTATGGAAGTCCAGCTAACGCCAGACCAGAAGGCATTCGTCCGCCAAGCTATCGAAAGCGGCCGCATCCACCGTGAAGAAGACGCGGTGCGGGAAGCGCTCTCCCTGTGGGAAGAGCGCGAGCGCGTGCGCACGGAAATCCTGACGGCCGTCGATTCTGCGGAGGCTTCTGTCGCGCGGGGCGAGGGGCGCGTTGTCACTCAGGAATCCATGCGGCAGTTGGCTGATGAGGTGAAACAGCGTGGCCGGAGCCGTCTGGCTACTGAGCGGTGTCCTCGCTGATAGCTGGCCGGCTTATGAAGGAAACTAAAGTAATGGGAGAGGGCGAGTGGGCTCCGGTCGCTGCGCGCTTCCACCCACGGCCTGCGGCAGCAAGGAAGGCGCTTCGCGCCGACTATTTGCGGCACGGCTGAAGCCGTGTCCTGATACAAAGCAACAGGCGGTCGCTTCGGGCGATCCGAGCCTCAGGATCGAGGCCGGGCCAGCCCGCGATCCAAATCTGGTCTCATTGGCGATTTATTTTGCGCTCATCCATGCCGACTGGACGGATTGCTCAAGAGAAGCCCGTTTATCGGTACCGATCTGAACGCCTCACTCAAACCGCTCTTGATAATTTACGTCTCATCTCCGCGCTCCCCGTCCTGCTCAGAAGCGCTCAACCGCCGGCGCTCATTTTCCCACTCAGATGCTCCGACGCCCTGCGCGAACTCCCCGTTCAAAAGTCTCTCCAGCATCCGCAGCGATACTCGCTCATCGATCGTCAAGGAACCGTCGTCTTCGACCGACTCATACAACTGCTTAAGGGCGGGCATAGAAATCTTATCTTCGATAACTCGTCGTGGATCGATCTCATACTGACTAATGACGAAAAAGAACCGGTTTACGGCCTGAGCCAATCGCTTGCGGCTGACACCGATGTATCTCAGCCAAAAGTTCTGTTGGGTGGCCCTGTTCTGGGCAACATCCTGCGGATCAAGTGCCATTCCCTCTTTACTCAGATCCGCAAATCCCCAAAGCCTCATAGCCTCGTTGTCGGAGAATGACAAGTCCATGTTTTCGGCATCCACGTCCGGCCCATATTTGTTCGTCATTCGAGCAATAAAATGGGGGTAGAGCTCGGCGAATGAGACCTGAAGGTAGAAATCCTGGCCAGGATTTGACAGAGCGGTTAGTATTCGCAGCGCCATCGTGTCGTCCCCAGCTTCCCGGATACATTTTCCGAGAAACATAACGCGGTCGCGGTGTTCAGTAATTCGCCCCGTCACCCTGATTACCATCCTCAAGGCGTCGCCGGCCTCGCCTGCCCCGAAGAAGAAATCGTACGCGAGATGCCCCGCCCCGCGCATAGAGGCGTGCACAATCTCGGCCGCTAAGCTCAGTTTCACTCTCGCTCTCCTGACTTCATCGCTGAGCTTGTCGAGAAAATCCCCTCTCCTGGGATCACCCTTTTCCATGGACGCAATCTTTTGGATCAGCAATCGATTTATGGTCTCCGAGTTTTCGGCAACCTCTAGTTCGCGCATGAATCGGCGCATCTCATTCGAGCTAAACCGATCCTCGCCAACCTTCTGATGAAAATATGTCCGCATGACGCCCGGATCGGAAATCCGGTCGGCGTCCTCATCTGAACCTTGGCGCCGGGGCAGTGGGCCACGCTTTGGCTCCGCGATTTTTTGAAAATAGGCGAATAGCCGATCGAGTATCTCTTTGACGGTCTGAGCTCTCGGATCGGCTTCGAGAGCCTTGTTGATCTCGTCCGAGAGGTCCTTTTCCACTCTCGTCTTGTTTTCATCTGACAGGTATCGATGTCGCGCCCAGGATTGCTCACCCTCGGTGAGCGCCTCTCTGAAACGCCAAACGATCTCGTGTACCGATGGCTCAAAGCTCCGCAACAGTTCCATGAGAGTTAAATCTCTCATGTCGATCTCGCCTCTGATATACGACGTCGCTTCTACGTTATTCGCCAACAATCGGATCTTTCTGATCGTTGTGCAGAATGGCGCCAGGAGCCTGGGCCAAAGCTCTCCAATCTCCTTTTTATATTTCTCGCGGTCGGTCCCGAATTCAAACCAGCCTCTCCGATCAAGGGCACGAACGAGTTGGTTGATCCCTATACGTTTGAGCGCCTCCTCATCGATGACCGGAACGCTAATTGAAACGGGGAAGAATTTTTCGAAATACAAGGCGCTCGATGAATCGACGGTGCCCCGAGCGGTCTTTTCGACTGCACCGCGATCAAAAGCACAAACGAAACTCAAATTGGAGGAGAGGCAGAGTCCACGGAGAACCTTTAGCAGCGATTCCAGCTCCGGCTTTCCCATTCGATCAATTTCATCGAGTAGCACGACGACACGCCTGGGAAGCCTGGCGACGGCGTTTGCGAGGTTCTGAATTTCTTCCCGTTGAGTTGACTCCGAGAGGAAATCAAAGATGGCATCTAGCAAAGGGACGCGCTTGGCAAGGGCGAGGGCCAACCGGCGAGCGCTCTTTTGCATGCCCGGTATAACGTATTCCTTCCTGCATTGCCTCGAAATGTCTTCGAGCAGATATGAAGAAAGCGTGTCTGCGCTACCCGGCAGCCAGGTACTGAAGAAGACAACGATCGCCCTTTTCCTAAGATGCAGGGACAATAAGTTTAGTATCGATGTCTTGCCCGCGCCGAGTGGTCCGTAAAGGGCCAAAGTAGGCGTTCGAGAAATCAAGAGGCTGAACGCCGCAGAATCAATGAGTGGTGCTCGGTCTAGTAAATCGTCCTCCCAAGAATCAATCGGATCATCGGTGCCCGCGCTTGAGTCTCTTGCGCGCCGGTCCCGATCATTCACCCGGGTGCTACCCTCTGTCGGTCGACGCTGATTCCGAGCCAAGGAGCGCCAGTAAAGTCCAAAGCTGATGCACCATGCGAATCCAATGACAGAACCGTCGAAGATAAGCGCACGTCGTAGATCCAAATAAAAGCGAACAAACCAGAACAACGAAGAGAGGAACGACACCAGGGATAGCCCACTGGTAACGCCCAGTCCCCATGACCTGAGGCCCTTCCACAGCACCATGACGGCCTTCGCGGACACGGCCAATGCGATGGCGATTACCGCAGCTATCAGGAATATGGAGTACGAATGGAATCCGTTGTAGTGAGTACGTAGAGCTTTGTATTTCTCGAGACAGTAGGCTCCAAACGGCACGTCAGACCAAATAAGGCGAACGACTGCCGCGGAAAGCATTCCTATTGCGGCCCAGATGAGGGCCGCCACCCATTCTCGCTTGATGAATTTCCAAAGGTGGCCCTTCAAGCGCAGGAATGTCGCTTTATCGATGAATTTCAGATGAACGGACATCGTGCACAAATTGAACACCGTGGACCGATTTACGACAATAGCTTGCCCGTCACCCCAGTAACCACAGGGTGCGAACCCATCGGGCCCCAGGCCTGTAGGCAGGCGCGGGGCGCAAGGTCTACACAATCGCGCTGCGCGTGCGCCGCCCGAGGAGTTCTGGATTACTATCGGCAAGTCGGCTTGCGTTTGCAGATGGGTGCCCGATCGAAACCGTCGAATGACGATAACAGGCCAAACCACGTTTCCAGAATTGCGGTGGCTCGAAACGCGAGTTGGCGATTACGGGCACATCGGCAGAGACCCGGGATGGGCTTACTTCGAGCCCGGAGGCACAACGCCGTTCATGCGCAGATACTCGACCATCTGTCCATAGTGGTCGAATCCATGAGCAGAAATGAACGATGCGACGACCGACCGGGTGTGCAGACCGTCGACACCGTCAATCGTAGTGTAGGCATTCTCGGCTGTAATCGTCGCGAGCGCCTTGTGGGCATAGGCGAAAGAATCCGCAGCGGCCTTCAGGAGTTCCTCTTTCGTCGTCAGACTCTGGATGCTTTTCGGGTCAACCGGCATCTTCTCCCCGTGAATCTTCGAAGCAAAGTAGTAGTTCGCCGTCGTGACATGCGATATTTCCTGCGCGAAGGTGCGAACCCCGTCATACTTCGCGCCCTGCGAGGGGGCGAAGATTGCCGTAGTGGGCGCAAAGCCGTATTTGTCCGCAGGCATTGCCTGTGCGACTCCCATAAACTCCTGCTCAAAGAGGTTGAGCAGCTCCTCCTGCGCCTGCACCGGTGACATTTGGCTGCCAGCGGCTACCTTCGCACTGGTTGAGCCCGTTTGCGCAGAGCCCGCCAGGGCACAGCCTCCCAGAATCAAAACGGTGCAAACATACCGGAGACGCATCGATCACCTCACTGGCAAAATTTCTCAACAGTCTAGCAGACGCCTGCCTTCGCGATGTTCTGGCGATCGAACTGGAAAAGGCGGGCGCTTCGCGCGATCCCGGGTCTCAGAATCGAGCCCCGGGCCAGCCTGGTTTATTTCCAATCGGCAGGGCGTGGTGTGAGGAATGCGGGTCAGAGCTGGAGGGCGTGGCGGAGGCGGCGGACTGCCTGGGGCATCTGGTCTTCGGGGGTGTTGCTGAATCCGAGGAGGAATCCCTGGCGGGGCTTGCCGGTGTAGCACTGGGAGAGCGGCCAGAGCCATAGTTTTTCTTTGGCTGCTCGGGTGGCGATGGCTACATCGTTGAAGCCGCCGCGGGCGCCATCATTAACACCACCGCGGGCGCTATCGCTAACACCGCCGCGGGCGCTATCACTAACACCGCCTCGGGCGCCATTGCCGACATCGCTCCGGAAGCTCTCGGGGACCGTGACGGTGAGGTGCATGCCGGCTTCAGAGCCGTGGATGGTGAGGAAGTCGCCGAATTCGGCGTGGAGGCTTTCGACCAGGGCGGTGCGGCGGCCTTTGTAGAGGGAGCGCATGCGGCGGATGTGGCGGGCGAAGTGGCCATCGCGCATGAAGTCGGTGAGCGCTTCCTGAAAAAGGAACGCCGGGAAGATATCCATGGAGAAGCGCACACTAGCGAAGCGATCGACGAGATCGGCGGGGATGACGATGTAGCCGAGACGGAGCGAGGGTCGAAAAACCTTACTAAAAGTCCCGATGTAGATGACGCGGTCGCTGGTGTCCAGGCCCTGGAGGGAGGGGATGGGCATGGAGTCGTAGCGGTATTCGCTGTCGTAGTCGTCTTCGACAATCCAGGCGGAAGCGCGGCGGGACCACTCGAGCAGCTGAAAGCGGCGCGAGGCGCTCATGGTGACGCCGAGAGCGTAGTGGTGCGAAGGGGTGACGAAGGCCACGCGCGCGTTGGGCGCCATGCGCGTGCCTGCGGAGACGTTGAGGCCGTCGTCGTCGACGGGGACGGCAACGGGCCGGCAACCGGAGCCGAGCAGGAGCGAACGCACCAGGGGGTAGCCGGGCTCTTCGATCCAGGCCTCGTCGCCGGGATCGAGCAGGACGCGGGTGGTGATGTCGAGGGCCTGCTGGGAACCGGAAACGACCATGACCTGGCCGGGGTCGCAGCGAACGGCGCGGGCGGTGCGCAGGTAAGAGCAGACGGCCTCCCGAAACGGCATGAGTCCGAGCGGACCGCGGATGTTAGGCGAGGGAATTTGCAGAGCGCGGCTGTGGCGCGAGAGCAGCTTCGACCACAGATCGAAGGGGAACTGATCGAGAGCGGGCTGGTGAACGCCGAAGGCTCCCCAGCCAAAGCGCCAGGGATTGGGATCGTACGGCGGAAAGAGAGCGGAGCGATGCGAGGTGTGGCGGGAAGAGAGGGGCTCGTCGACGCTCTTCTTCGGATGGCCGGCGGCGCGGGGCAGCGAGGCCGAGACGAAGGTACCGGCACCGACACGACTTTCAAAAAAGCCCTCGGCGAGGAGTTGGGAGTAGGCGTCGAGGACGGGGAAGCGGGAGATTTCCAGTTCGGCGGCGAGAGCGCGGCTGGAGGGCACCTGTTGTCCGGCGGCGAGGTCGCCGCGGAGAATAGCCTCGCGAAAACCGGCGTAGACCTGGCGATGGAGGGGCGCGGCGGCCTCGCGGTCGATGGGGATGACGGGGACGATTCCGGAGGAAACGTCGATCATGAACAGGCATGTTAGTGGTTATGGCAGATTGGGCGCAAGTTGTTATGACGAGATGCCACTTTTGGGGAAAAAGTGGTCATGCGGAAGGGAGCGGGAAGCCAGCAAAAGGCGAGCCAAAGACGAGCAAAAGGCGAGGGGGGCTATTGGAGGCGGAATTCGCCGGTGAGGGAGGCGTAGTCGGCGGTGGTGCGGAGGGTGGCGAAAGCAGGATCCTGGGCGAGATGCCGGCGATCCTTAAAGCCTGCGGCGAAGGCCTTGCGGAGATAATCGAGGGCGCGGTCCTGGCTGCCCATCTGGGCAAAAAGCTCGGCGATGCAGTAATCCTGGCGGGCGCGGTCTTCGTCGGTGATGGGGCCGTTGATGATCTGCGGGGAATCAAGGTCGAAGACGGTGGGATCCATAGAAAGGGCGTTGCGATAGGCCTCGAGACCGCGGCCGGACTTGCCTTCGGCGAACCAGGCGGTTCCCAGATTGGCGGCAGTGACGGCGGAATCAGGCGAGAGCTGGAGGGCGCGGCGGTAGAGGCGGATGGCCTGACCGTATTGTTTCTGGGCGAAGTAAGTGGCGCCAAGGTTGTTGAGGGCTTCAGGGAAGTTGGGACGGAGGGAGAGCGCTCTTTCGTAGTTCATCCTGGCCTGACTGACGGCGGAGAGGTGATGCCAGGCGACGCCGATCTTGTTGAGGGTGGCTGCGTCATAGGGAGCGCGGCTATAGGCGTCGATGGCCTCAACGAATTCGCCGCGGGCGAGAAACAGGTCGCCGGCGTCCTCAGGCAGCAGGGCCCTGGAGGGCGGATTTGCGGCCCACGAAGGGGATTGGGTGGCGGCGGCGCCGCTGCTTTGAGGGTGCAGGAGAAAGGCGGCAGCCAGGAAAAGCTGCCCTGCAACCAGCCATCGATTGCGCACGGTTAAGACCTCCGCGAACCGGGCTTGTCAAGAAGATGATGCCACATTTCGGGAAAGTGTGGCCGGGGCAGAGCGGGATCTTTGGTCACTGGAGGGTGGGGAAGACGCGGGCTAACTGGAGCCGACCGGCTCTTTGACGCGCGCCGAGGGCCACTGGGGTTCGCGCTTTTCGAGGAAGGCGCTGACGCCTTCCTGGAAATCGGCGTTGGAGCGGGCATCGACACTGGCGCGGATGGCGGCTTCGATGTCGTCGGGGAGATGACGGTCGGTGAATTTGCCGAGGAGGCGCTTGGTGGCTTCCAAGGCGGCGGGACTGTTGCGGATGAGGCGATGGGCGAGGGCGTGGGCTTCGCGCATGAGATCGGGCTCGTCGACGATGCGGTTGATGAGGCCGAGGGACTGGGCTTCAGTGGCGGAGATGAGGCGGCCGGTGAGCAGGAGGTCGCGGCTGGATTTTTCGCCGAGCTGAGTGCGAAGGAAGGCGGCGACGATGGCAGGCACGAAGCCGATGCGGACTTCGGTGAAGCCGAACTTGGCCTCAGGGACAGCGAGGGTGAAGTCGCAGAGGGTGGCGATGCCCATGCCCCCGGCGATGGCGGCGCCGTTGACAGCGGCGATGGTGGGTTTGGGAAGGGAATAGAGCGTGTTGAGGAGGGTGGCGATGCGCTGGGCGTCGGCGTGGTAGTCGTCGGTGGCAGAGAGATGGCCGGGGGCAACGGCCATGGCATGGAGGTGTTCGATGTCGAGGCCGGCGCAGAAAGAGGAACCGGCGCCGGTGATGATGACAACGCGGCAGGTTTGACTGGCGGCGAAGGCTTCGAGGGCCTGGGTGAGGTCTTCGATGAGCTGGTGGCTGAGGGCGTTCCGTTTCTCGGGGCGGTTGAGGAGGATGGTATGAATGCCGGAGTCGGTGTGGGTATGGAGTGTGGAGTAGTGAGGCATGCGTGCTCTCCCGAGGGGACTGAGAATCTTAGAGCATTTTGCGATGTTGTGGGACAGAGAAAATGAGGAGAGCGACTCCAAATTTGACAGCGAGGTAAGAAATGCGGCAGCCGGCCGCTCACGCGAAGGGCCGGCCGGCTGCACGGTGAGGCGCGGAGATTAGCGCCAGTGACCTTCTTCCCAGTACCAGCCGCCGTGTTCATGATGCCAGCGGCCGTCGACCCAGATGGCGTGCGGGTGAGGTGGCTCGATCCATTCGCCAGGCATCCATACGTGAGCGTGGCCGTCCCAGCGATAATAGCCTGCACGCCAGTACCAGCCAGGATGAGGCCGATGGCCGGGGTGCTCGACGCGGATGTGTGGAGGCTCGACCTGGATATAGACGTGCTGCGCGAGGGCCGAGGGGATGCTGGGGAGACTGAGAAGCGCCGCGGTCGCGATGAGAAGCAGTTTTTTCTTCATACGAGTGGGTTTTCCTTTCATGAAAGAGTATGCATCGATGGCGGCGGGAACCTGGATGCGGCCGCACAGCCGATGGAACCCGGCAGGGATCGACGGGTTGGGCAGAAAATCTTCTCACAAATGGTTGTGGTTATGGTTTGCGAGGAATCAAAAGCTGCGCGGGTGGAGAGATGCGATAGGTCTGGGCGAAGTTGCCCTGGTTGATGGCGAGGGAGAGGCGGCCGCGCGAGTCGACGTAGAAAAGCGGCTTGCCGATGGGGACGTCGCTGAAGGTTTTGTGGAAGGGGATGGTGTACTGCTTGCCGTTGAGAGTGACGGGAACGGCGTCGCCGATCTGGTAGCCGAGCTGCGCAAAGATGGGCTGCGGGATATCGAGAATGAGATTGCCGAAGGGACCGTCGGTGCCGATGACGTCGCCGTGGAGGCCTTTGGCGTCGATGGCGGCGGTGGGGATGTCGAGGCGGACGAGCTGAGCGACGTCGAGGGAGGGACCGGCCTGGGTCCAGTCGTCGCCGCGGGCGAGGTGGGCGCCGGCGGGGGAAAAGATGTCGCGGCCGTGGAAGGTGGAGGATAATTTTGAGCCGATCATCCAGTCGGGATTGGTGATTTCGCGAGCGGCTTCGATGCCGTCGCGATCCTGAACGAGGGTGAGAAGGCCGTTGTCGGGGACGACGAAGAACTGGCCGATTTTGGATTTGGCGATGATGGGCTTGCGGGCGCTGCCGACGCCGGGGTCGACGACGCCGACGAAGACGGCGTCTTTGGGGAAGTAAGGCGCGGAGCCGGCGAGGAAGCGCGCGCCCTGAGCGATGTCATAGGGCGTGACCTGGTGGGTAATGTCGATGACGTGCACGCCGGGCGCGACGCCTTCCATGACGGCTTTGCAGATGCCGATGGCGTCGTCTTTGACGTCGAAGTCGGAGAGGAAGCCGATGACTTTGAGAGGTTGTGGGGCGGGTGCGGGCGCGGTGGTGCAGGCAGTCAGGCGGAGCGCGAGAAGGGCAGCGGAGGCGGCGAGAAAATGGCGGCGGGATGAGGGCATGGGTGCTCCGGCGGAGGAGAATGAGAACGAATCTACCATGGAGGGCGGGCGGATCATCAGGTTGGGGGCTTTCCGCATTGGGTCGTTCCATCACGAGTCTTGTCGGCAGGCAGATGGCACAACCGATTCCGCTGCTTGCGGAGAGGGATTGGGGTGAAGCTGTGGTTTTCCAAAACGGGAAAGGACGGTACTTCGGGGCTCAAGACAGGATCAATTTGATTGACGATGGCAGGGACAGAGGCGTTCGCTACTTGCTGTGGGGTGAACCTGGCTGGGGGACGTTTTTTGGGAGGGGGCGGTTTGGGGGCGGACAAAAGCTGGTGTGAAGCTGGCCTGCCTGGCGAGTGGGCACGGTGAAGATGGGAACGAATCTAACATGAGGTGCGAGCTGCGTTACCGTATCATCTGGGCTGGAGCTTCCATGCCGGAGATTACGATTTCGGTGGATCGAGAAACGGCAGAAGCCTGGAATGCGGCCAGTCCGCAGGATAAACAAGCGGCGCAGGCGCTGATTAATCTGTGGTTGCGAAGGCTCCTGTTCAAAACAGGGCTGTCGCTCGACGAGATCATGGACCGGGTCGGCAGGAAGGCTCAGGCTCGCGGCCTGACACAGGAAATTCTGGATTCGATCCTGAAAGACGACTCACCAGGTTCTTAGAGCTAGAGATCCTGCGAGGACGCCAGCGTCAGCGCAGCAGCGCCCAAGCCACGACAGTGTTCCCGGCGAGGCCGTTGGTGTATTCGGCTTCGGCGGTGAGTGAGGATTCGAGCGAGTCGGTATCAAGGTGGACTTCGCAGGCGGCGATCTGTTCGGTTGTTGCGCCGTGGAAACAGAGGTCGCAGACGCCGAGGCCGTCTTCTGTCCGCAGAGGCGGGCCGAAGACGCGGCAGGTCATGGGGCGGGCGGCGTAGAGGTCGCAGAGTCCGGTGGCGGGATCGAGGACGGGGCAGGGTTCGTCGTTGGCGAAGTCCTCGAAGTCAGCGGAGCGATCTTCGTCGAGAAGGCCGGTGCGCGGGTCGCCGGGAAAATCGGGAGTGAGGCGAGCGATGGATTGCCGGGCACGCTGGCGGAGGGCAGAGGCGTGTTCGGGATCGGTCGAATCGAGAGCGGCGAGTCCGTCGCGCAGGCGGACGGCGTCAAGCTGGGAGATGGGGAACACGCCGATGCAGCACTGGGTGCATCCGGGAGCGCAGAGGAGCCAGGAGCCGGAGCGGCGGGCGGCGTCGGCGACAGCGGCATCGACGATCTGGACGAGTTGCGCGTCGCGGGCGGGGAGCGCCATGGGGTCAGGATAGTGGAAGCGGCGATGAAGGGTTCGTCATCTGAAGGAAGTATGCTGCGGGGGAGCCGAAGACGTTTAGCGAAAAGCGATTGGCCAGGAACTTTTGTCGAGGGACGTTTAGCAAAAAACTTTTAGCGAAGGGCGATTAGTGAGAGCCGGTTAGCGGGCTCTCGACGGAAACTTCTGCGAGATTGGATTGGGGAGGATACAGGATTGCGCGCAGTCTCGGTGAGGATCACGGTGCTGAAAGTGCTGGCGGCGTCCGCGATCTGGACGTGCCTTTCAGCCGCAACCGCCGAGGCTCAGGAGAATTACGAGATTCAGGTTTATCCGTCGGAGACGATGGCGCCGGGGACGCTGCTGGTGGAGCTGCACAGCAACTACACGGTCGAGGGCAGCACGAGCGTGAATTACGGACTGCAGCCGACGCAGGGCGAGGAGCACGAGACGGTTGAGTTCACGCAGGGTCTGTCGAAGTGGTCGGAGGTGGGGTTTTACGTGTTCACCGAGGAGCACAACGGGACGGGCGTGCAGTGGGTCGGGGATCACATCCGGCCGCGGGTGCGGATTCCGGAGAGCTGGCACTGGCCGGTGGGGGTGAGCCTGTCGAATGAGATTGGGTATGCGCGGGCGGCGTACTCGAATCCGACATGGTCGTGGCAGATGATGCCGATTGTCGACCAGACGGTGGGCAAGTGGTACTGGTCGGTGAACACGACGATGAACTGGGGGATCCATCCGACGTCGCTGCCGGCGGGTACCTCGCAGGCGGAGGTGAACTACTACTACCGGGACGTTTCGCCGCACGGGGTGACGTTTGGGCCGGCGGCGACGGTGACGTATCAGCCGAACAAGCTGTACAACGTGGGCGTGGAGTACTACGGATACTGGGGCGAGCTGGGACATTTTGTGAACCTGCACAACCAGCAGCAGCAGTTTTTCCCGGTGGTGAATCTGTTTGTGTCGCCGAAGTGGGAGATCAACATTGGCGCGGGGTGGGGCGCGACGGCATCGACGGATCACCTGATCGTGAAGGGCATTCTCGGACGCTATTTCGACTGGGGCAAGCCGGGACGTCAACGATGAAAGAGCCGATTCGGGTGGGGGCGGAGGATCGCGTCTTTGTGCTGACGGGCGCGGGGGTGAGCGCCGAAAGCGGTCTGAAAACGTTTCGCGATCAGGGCGGATTGTGGGAAGGGCATCGCGTGGAGGATGTGGCGACGCCGGAGGCGTGGGGAGCGGACGCGGCGCGGGTGTGGCGTTTCTACAGCGAGCGGCGGCGAGGGGCGGGACAGGCGGAGCCGAACGCCGCGCATCAGGCGCTGGCGGAGCTGGAGGAGGGGATCGGGGATCGCTTCTTTTTGTGCACACAGAATGTCGATGATTTGCACGAGCGGGCGGGGTCGCGGCGGTTGGTCCATATGCACGGAGAGCTGTTCGTGTCGCGGTGCGCGGAGGATTGCGGGCGGGCTCCGTTTGCGGATCACGGGCTGTACGAGACGGAAGAGGCGATTGGGCGGTGCTCGTGCGGCGGGCGGATTCGGCCGCACATCGTGTGGTTCGGGGAGATGCCGCTGGAGATGGAGCGGATCCAGCGGGAGATCGAGCGGTCGACGGTGATGCTGGTGGTGGGGACGTCGGGCGCGGTGTACCCGGCGGCGAATTTTGTGCGGTGGGCGGGGCCGGGGGTGCGGAAGTACTACATCGGGCCGGAAGAGCCGATGAATGCGCGTGCGTTTACGCGACTGGTGCTGGGGAACGCGGGGGACGTGCTGCCGGGGCTGGTGGAAATCAGGGATTAGAGTTTGGAGTTTAGAGTTTCCTGGTCGTGGGCTTCGAGGGGCGGGGTTTCGCGGAGGGCGTTGCGGACGCGGGAGATTTCTTCGCTCATGGCGCGCATGGCCGCCATGCAGAGGCGCGGGGAGCACTCGAGGATCTCGGCGACTTTGGGGGCGGGAACGAAGCCCAGCTCCGCGTCTTCAGTGACTTTGGCGGTGAGGCTGTAGTGGCCGATGAGGGTCGCGGGAAGGCCGGCGATTTCGCCTGGACCGAGGGTCCGCGGCGGATAGATGGAGTCGGGGCCATCGACGGACAGGGTGACGGCGCCCTTGCGGACGACGAAAACGCCGGAGATGGGATCCCCACAGTGAAACAGCGCGGTGCCTTTGCGGAGGGAAACCTTCGAAGCGGCGCGGTCGAGCTCGGTTGCGAGCTCGGCAATCTCGTTGGACATTCTCCTCAACAGGGTCGTCAACTTTTGTCACTGGAAGGACCCCTGGATGCATTGTGGGGGAACAGGGGGGCCGGAGATGTGATGGGGATCACTAATCCGGCTCTCTGACCACGCCGGTTTTGTTGGGACCGCTGCACCGGTATTCGGCTTGCCGGTCTTTTTGAGGGGGCCCTGACGGTTGCCGGCAGTTTTGCCGAAGAAGAGTGCGCGGGTGGCGTTCCGTTTTGGTTCAGAGACAGTACTGAGGAGTTGAAGCCGGAATCCATTTATATGGGCTGCACACGAAGTGAGGTTACGCTGCTTGCTGTGGGGTGAACCTGGCGGGGTACAGCGGGGGTCTGTTTCCGCAAGCTGTGAAGTCGGGCCCCTGACGGTTGCCGGCAGTTTTGCCGAAGAAAAGCGCGCGGGTGGCGTTCCGTTTTGGTTCAGAGACGGTACTAAGGAGTTGAAGCCGGAATCCATTTATATGGGCTGCACACGAAGTGAGGTTACGCTGCTTGCTGTGGGGTGAACCTGGTGGAGTACAGCGGGGCGTTTTTCGGCAAGCTGTTTGCTGTTTAGTGGTGCGGAATGTGCTGGATGGGGTTACGCGTGACGATGACGCGGGTGCGCTCGTGGGTCATGCGGATGCGGCAGGGGAGCGGATCGAGGCCGACGCAGGTTCGGTCGCGGATGGCGATCCAGGCGATCTGGTCGTCGCCCTCGATCATCCAGGCGGTGGCGTTGGTAGCGTAGTTGACCTGCTCGAGGTAATAAGCGGCGTTCATGTCGATCTCAGCGGCATCGGCGTTCATCTGTTCGCAGCCGGCGGGCGGGGGCGCGGTGGGATCGGGGCCGGGGGCGCAGTAGTCCTCAGAGTGCTCGATGAGGATGCGCATATTGGAGCCGGTGAGGAAGTAGCGGGTGGTGAGGGGCCCGACGGCGTTTTGGGTGGCCCACTGGATGAGGTCGTCCATGAAGGCGGGCGGGAGCTGGCTGATGGCGATGGCGCGGTCTTTGATTTTGACCTGACGGGAGAAGACAGCGAGGGTGGGGGTAGGTTCGCCGTTGGTGGGGCGGAAGAAGAAGCCGCCGAGGACGATGCCATCCCGCATGTCGATCCAGATAAAGCCGCGGCCACCGAGATAGGGCCCGCGCCCGCCGGAGACGAGAACGTAGCGGTTGTCGCGAATCTGCACGGGCACGCCGGAGCCGGGGAGGACTTTGTCGAGGGCGTCGGAGAGGGGCATGTCGCGTCCGTAATGGAACATGCCGTTGGGGATGTTGGCGTTGACGATGTGGCGGAACTGGCGGTCGTGGTAGAGATCGCCGGAAGGCGCGCCGTCGAATTGGGTGAGGAAAGCGAGGGCGGGAGCGGGGACCGGATTCAGGAAGAGGCTTTTGTCGTAGGGCGGTGGAGGCGGGAGCGGGGCGGGCGGCTGGGGCGGCTGTGTGGGCTGCTGGTCGTCGGGAGGTGGGGGTGGCGCTTCCTGCGCGGGCGGGGCGTCGGCGGCGGGGATGGTCTGGGCGGCAGCGCGCGAGAGGCTGAGGGTTGCGGCGAAGAGGAAAGCAGGCAGAAGAAGGGCAAATCGGCAGAAGGGCGAGCGAAAGGACTTCATGGGTCTCCTTTGGCGGGCACAGCTTTACTGACGACTAATTGTGGTTCGAAAGCACAGACACGCCTCGCGATGAGAAGTTGCGGCGTGATGATCCGGCGGAATGGACGGATGGTGCGGGCGGAAAGACTCAGTGCATGCGGTCGTTGAGGGTCGTGAAGAATTCGTCCCAGGCGGCCTGGCCTTTTTCGGCGGCGAATCGAAGCGGGCAGACCCGCTGGACGAGGACTTCTCTGGCGTTGGGCTGGGTGCGGAGGATTTGCATGACTTCGGCGATGAAGTCGGCGAGGGGCATGGCGCGGGGGTCGGTGGCCTGGCGCTGGCCCTGGAGCTCGGTTTGCACGTAGGGAGGGATGAGCTCGAGGACTTCGACTTTGGTTTCGCGGAGCTGATAGCGGAGAGACTGGGTCCAGGAATGGATGGCGGCTTTGGTGGCGCAATAGGCGGGAGTGGAGGCCATCGGCATGAAGGCGAGGCCGGAGGAGACGGTGATGACGGTGGCGCGAGGCTGCCTTTTAAGGTGAGGGAGCAGGGCGGCGGTGAGGCGGAGGGGCGCGAGGAGGTTGGTGGTGACGATGTCCCGGACGACGGAGAAATCGGCGGAGGGCTCATTGAGATTTTCGGTCTTCATGATGCCGGCGTTATGGATGAGGACGTTGAGGGAGGGGAACTGGCTGGCTATTTGGGCGGCGAAGGCGGGGAGGGAGTCGAGATTTTGCACGTCGAGGACGGCGGACTTCATGCCGGGATTGGCGGCCGTGACTTCATCGAGGAGGGATTTGCGGCGTCCGGCGACGATGAGCTGATTGCCTTCTTTGTGGAGGGCTTCGGCGAGGGCGCGGCCGATGCCGGAGCTGCCGCCGGTGATGAGGATGGTGTTGCCAGTGATCTGCATGGGGAGTCTCCTGCTGCTTTGAGAATAGACGGCGGAAGGAACCGGGTGGCGATGCAGATTCACGCTGGTGTGGATTACAGGGGCGATGCATCGCGTTGACCGGGATTCTGTTTCTGGGTTTTAATCCTGAAACAGCTGGCCGGAGGAGGACGCATGGCGGGAGAGCTATCAGGTTCTGGAGATGCACCGAGTTTCGAGCGGGACATTAAGGGCCTGTTCCGGGCGATGGATCGCGAGGCGATGCAGGGGTCGTTCGATCTGTGGTCGTACGAAGACGTGAGCAAGTATGCGGCGCCCATCCTCAATGAACTGAAGTCAGGCGGCATGCCCTGCGACGGCGCCTGGCCGCCGGCCCAAGTGGCTGTTTTTGAGAAATGGGTAGCAGCCGGCATGCCGAGGTGAAGCTCTTCAGGGCGACGCTGTTGCTTCCTTTCCGATAGCACCTCGCCCGGCGAGCGAACCCTGAGCGGATGCGGTTTTCGGAATCTGTGTTCGAGCCTGGTCCCACGCATTTGTCGTGGTCTTTCCGTGAAAATCTGCGATTGGTGTGCTGCGCAGGCCTGCTTTGTTCTATGAAAAGCGCAGATCGGGCTAGTTTGATCCGGGAAAAAGATCGTAGTGCGATGTAACATATATCGTAATGCGATCTAAATGACAAGGATCCGGATCGGAGAGAGCGATCCGCGATCGGTGTGGAAAGGAATTGCAGAATGGCTGAGTTTCCGATTCCGGAGATTGCGGCGACTCCGGAGTCGCAGTCGAACAAGAAGGGACAGTTCGGAGTCGCGCTGGAGCCGGAGGTGGTTCGGATCTGCGCGTACGCGCTGCTGGTGGGATTTATTGCCGGACTGGTGGCGCAGGGGCTGCTGGAGCTGATTCACTTCTTCACGAATTTGTTTTTCTACGGGAAGTTCTCGTTCGCGATCACCAACCCTGCCAATAACCATCTGGGGCTGTGGGTGATTCTGATTCCGCCGATTGGCGGTTTGCTGGTGGGCATCATGATTTATTTCTGGGAGCCCACGCTGAAGGGGCATGGGATTCCGGAAGCGATGGAGTCGGTGCTGTTCGGGAAGAGCCGCATGCGCATCCGGGTGGCGATTTTGAAGCCGCTGGCGACGGCATTCGCGATTGGAACGGGCGGACCGTTCGGTGCGGAGGGTCCGATCATTCAGACCGGCGCGGCGATCGGGTCGCTGTTTGGGCAGGCGGTGGGGCTGACGCCGTACTACCGGCGCGTGCTGCTGGCGGCGGGAGCGGCGGCGGGGATGGCGGCGACGTTTACCGCCCCGCTGGCGGGGATTCTGGTGGCGGTGGAGCTGTTGCTATTCGAGCTGCGCGCGCGGTCGTTTATTCCGGTGGCGTTCGCGGCGGCCGTGGCGACCGGGGTGCGGATTCATTTTGCAGGATGGGCGCCGCTGTTTCCCACGCCGGCGTTCCGGCTGACGAGCATGACGGAGCTGTGGCTGTTCGCGGTGCTGGGAATTCTGATGGGCGTGGTCGGCGTGATCATGATCCGAGTGCTGGCATGGCTGGAGACGTTTTTCGACGAGCTGCCGATCAAGTACGCGCTGATCTGGTCGCCGATGATCGGCGCTTTCATCCTGGGCGGGATTGGATACTTTTATCCGCAGGTGTTTGGGACCAGCTACGACACGATCCGCGACATGCTGAATGACCGGCTGACAGCGGGGCATCTGGTGGGGATTTCGGTAGCGAAGTTCTGGGCGCTGGTGATTTCGCTGGGATCGGGTACGACCGGGGGCGTGTTCGCGCCGTCGCTGGTGGTGGGCGGCGGACTGGGCGCGACGTACGCGATGGGCATGCACCATTTGTTTCCGTCGCTGGTGGGCGATCCCGCGTTTTACGCGCTGGTGGCGATGGCGGCGGTGTTTGGAGGAATTGCGCGTGCGCCGCTGACGAGCATCGTGTTCCTGTTTGAGCTGAGTCACAATCCGAATGCGCTGCTGCCGCTGATCGTGTGCGTGATGGTGTCGGACGGGTTCGTGCGGCTGTGCAGCCGGGAATCGATCATGACGATCAAGCTGGTGAAGCGGGGGCTGATCGTGCTGCAGGATTACTCGGCGCCGATGCTGATGCGGGCGCGTATCAAGCAGGTGATGCGGAATCAGTTCACGGTGTTTCAGGCCGACGACGAGTTACGAACGGTGCTTGCCTCGTACGTACCGGGGGATGTGGCGCTGATACCGGTGGTGGACAAGGTGGGGGCGCTGGTGGGGATTGTGGAACCACACGATCTGCTGCGGACGGATTCGGCGGAGCGTCCGCTGAAGATGCGGGAGCTGGTGCGGCAGGATTTTGTGCTGGCACAGCCTGACGATCTGGTGGATGAGGTGCATCGGGAGATGCTGCGGAAGAGCACGGAGAATGTCGTGGTGGTCAGGGAGAGTGGGCTGCGCACACCGATCGGGATTGCGCGGGCGAACGACATTCTGCAGCTGCGGCGGTGGCTGATGGAGGAAGAGACGCTGGAGAAAAAGCAGCCGGCAGCCCGCAGCCGGTAGCCGGTAGCTGGAAGCCTCGAGCGGGGGGCCGGGAGCCATTAGCTTGTGGCTGGTAGCTGGTGGCGGGGCTGTCGTTTATGCTGGGAGCCATTCGCGAGGTGAGGGATGGCGATCGATGTGCGGGGCGTTTGTCCGCTGTTGCAGGTGTACGACATGCCGACGGCGGTGAAGTTCTATCGGGACAAACTGGGGTTTGAAGTGGTGAGCACGTCGCCGGTGATGGGGCCGGACAAGTTTCACTGGTGCCTGCTCCGCCTGGGCGGCGCCGAGATCATGCTGAATACGGCGTATGAGTTCGACAACGAGCGGCCGGTGCCGGCGGATCGAGCGCGCGTCGCAGCGCATGGCGACACGGGTTTGTTCTTCGGTTGCCCGGATGTCGATGGGGCGTATGAGGAGTTGCGCGACAAAGGCGTAGCGGTGAAGCCGCCGAAGGTGGCGCCGTACGGGATGAAGCAGATGCCGGTGCAGGATCCGGATGGATACGGGCTGTGCTTCCAGTGGCGGGCGGAGGACTGACGTTTCGATTACCACAGAGGACACGGAGAGCGCAGAGCAAAACATCTTGAGGTGTGTGCCGGCTTTGATGGTGCGGGGCTGAAGCCGCGTCTCTTCTAATCCGAGGTTTCTGAGCTTCGCCAGCGGACTCAGAAAAACTGGTGTGAATTGTGCGCGGGGTTGCTATGATTCCCTCACTCATCACCCCAGGCCCAGACTCCCCCGAGTGAGGTTCTATGGCTACTTCAGCACGGGCTTCCGCGAGCGTCTCGAGCAGGAGCAGAGCGGCGAGCGCGGTCGGGCGGTGGTTCTATTTCGGGATGTCGCTGCTGATCGCAGCAGTGGTGATCTATGGTTTCAGCCATACGGTCAATCAAAACCTGATCCATGCCGCACCACCACGACCGTGGCTGTTGTGGGTTCACGCGACGCTGTTCTCGTGCTGGGTGGCGTTCTTCATCATGCAGTCGGGGCTGGTGCGAACGCACAATGTGCCGATCCATCGCAGGCTGGGGTGGTTTGGCGCGGGGCTGGCCGTGGCGATGACGTTGGTGGGGATTGCGACGGCGATCGTGATGCGACGCTTCGACATGCGGTTTGAATCCGCGGACGCGGCGGGTCCTGCGGGGTTTTTAATCGTTCCGTTCTGGGATATTACGTGCTTCACTGTGTTTTTCTGGCTGGCGGTGAACTGGCGGAAGAAGCCGGAGATGCACCGCAGGCTGATGCTGATTGCGACGTGTGCGCTGACAGCCGCGGCGTGGGGCCGGATGCCGAACCAGACCTTCGCATTTGTGTGGTTTTACTCCGGGGTCGATGCGCTGATCCTGCTGGGCGCGCTGCGGGACCTGATCGTGATGAAGAGGGTGCACAGGGTTTACTGGTATGCGCTGCCTGCGCTGGTGGTGGGGCAGGTGTTCGTGATGCGCACGCTGCTGTCGGGAGCGTCGTGGTGGGCGCGGATTGCGAACGCGATCCTGCGGTAGTTGCCAATCCACTCTCGATCCCGGTAGGGTATAAAGTTTTCGCGTATACCGGAACGAGCAGAGGAGAGTGGAATGCCGCAGGCGGAGCTCAAGTATCAATCGGGATTGGGGAATGAGTTTGCGACGGAAGCGGTGAAGGGGGCGCTGCCCGAGGGGCAGAACTCGCCGCAGAAGGCGCCGCTGGGACTCTACACGGAGCAATTGAGCGGGACGGCGTTCACCGCGCCGCGGGCGACGAACCGGCGGACGTGGACATATCGGATCCGGCCGTCGGTGACGCACAAACCTTTTTCGGAAATTGGGAGCGGGTTGTTTCGCAGCGGACCGTTCACGGAACTGCCGACGCCGCCGAACCAGATGCGCTGGAATCCGGTGCCGATGCCGGAGGCGAAGACGGACTTCGTGGACGGGATCGTGACGATGGGCGGCAGCGGCGATCCGGCGATGCAGGTGGGGGTGGGGCTGCACGTCTACGCGGCGAATGCGCCGATGCAGGGGCGCTACTTCTACAACGCCGACGGTGAGATGCTCATTGTGCCGCAGCAGGGCAAGCTGGGGATCCATACGGAGCTGGGGATTCTGGACATGGCGCCGGGGGAGATGTGCGTGGTGCCGCGCGGGATGAAGATGCGCGTGACGATGGAGGGTCCGTCGCGCGGATACATCTGCGAAAACTACGGGCTGACGTTCCGGCTGCCGGAGCTGGGAGCGATTGGAGCAAATGGGCTGGCGAATCCGCGAGATTTTCTGACGCCGGCGGCGGCGTATGAAGATGAAGAGGGGGATTTCCGGATTGTTGGGAAGTTTCTGGGGCGGATGTGGGAGGCGGAGATCGACCACTCGCCGCTGGACGTGGTGGCGTGGCACGGGAACTACGCGCCGTACAAGTACGATATGGCGCGGTTCCAGTGCATCAATACGGTGAGCTTCGACCATCCGGACCCGTCGATTTACACGGTGATGACGTCGCCGTCGGTGATGGCGGGAACGGCGAATGTGGACTTCGCGATTTTTCCACCGCGGTGGCTGGTGGCGGAGCATACGTTCCGGCCGCCGTGGTTTCATCGCAACATGATGAATGAGTTCATGGGACTGGTGTTCGGCGAGTACGACGCGAAGGCAGAGGGATTTCTGCCGGGCGGGGCCAGCCTGCACAACTGCATGAGCGGACATGGGCCGGATGCGGAGACGTGGGAGAGGGCGAGCCAGGCCGAGCTGAAGCCGGTGAAGCTGGACAACACGCTGGCGTTCATGTTCGAAACGGGGCTGCCCGTAAGGCCGACGAAGTTTGCGCTGGAGACGAAGATTCTGCAGCACGAATATTACGAGTGCTGGCAGGGGTTGAAGAAGCACTTTAAAGGACCGGGCGAGTGAGCGCAGTCGAGACGCTGCTGGGGAGGATTCTGGAGTACGCCGGGCTGTTTCCGCCGGCGGGGCTGGAGATGGAGAGCGCGCTGCGGAACTACCAGCGCTATGCGAAGACGGACGAATTCTGGATCCTTGGGGGCTTTGTGCTGCCCGCAACGCGGCTGGAGGAATTTGCAGGCGCGTTTGAGAGGGTGTGGGGCACGGAGCAGGAACGGCCGTGGACGCTGAAGGTGGTTTGCGCGGGTGAGACGGCGGAGGACGCGCGAGCGATCGAGGAGTTCCAGCAGGGGGCGGTGTTTATCGGGAGCCTGGAGGCGAAGGCAGCGGATGCGCGGGCGGCGAAGGAAGTGCTGGAACGGCTGCCGGCAGCGCGGGCGCGCTATGTGGAGTTTCCGCCGGAGCGGGCTGGAGAAGTTCTGCCGGTGCTCGCGGAGTATGGAGCGAAGGCAAAGATCAGGATGGGCGGTTTGACAGCGGAGACGATTCCGGCGGCCGACGTGGTGGCGCGGTTCTTGATGGCGTGCGCGCGGGAGCGGGTGGCGTGGAAGGCGACGGCGGGACTGCATCATGCGGTGCGAGGCGTGCGAAGTTTGACGGACGCGCCGGGAAGCGCGCGGGCGACGATGCACGGGTTTGTGAATCTGTTTCTGGCGGGGGCGCTGGCGTACTTTGGCGCGGATGAGCAGGCGCTGGTGCGGACGCTGGAGGAGCAGGACGCGGCGGCGTTTCGCGCGGAGGACGATGTGATTCGCTGGCACAACAACACGATGATCGCGGACCAGATCGAGCAGGTGCGGAGCGAGTTCGCGAACAGCTTCGGGTCGTGTTCGTTTGAGGAGCCGGTGGACGATTTAAGGGCGATGGGATGGGTATAGGAGCGGGGGGCACTCCGTCGGCGAGAAGACGGTGCTGGGTGGAGTCGGCGAACGATCCGGAGGGGGATTTTCCGCTGGAGAATTTGCCGTTTGGGCTGTATGAAGAGGAACGGCTGCGCCGGCACACCTGTTTGGCGATCGGAGACCGGGTTCTGGATCTGCTGGCGTGCCGCGATGCGGGTCTGCTGAACGCAACGCAGATTGTTGGGCTCGGCCCGCGCGGGCTGGGGCATATGGAGCTGTGGCGGGCGCGCGAGATTCGGCATCGGGCGGCGGAGCTGCTGAGCGATCCGACGTATCGCGCCGCGGTTGAGCCGCACCTGATTCCGCAGAGCGAAGTTCGGATGCTGCCGCCCTTTGGGGTTGGGGGCATCGGCGACTATACGGATTTCTATGCGTCGATCCATCACGCGACGAATGTGGGGCGGCTGTTTCGGCCCGATAACCCGCTGCTGCCGAATTACAAGTGGGTGCCGATTGGGTATCACGGGCGGGCTTCGTCGATTGTGATCAGCGGGACCGAAGTGCGTCGGCCGAGCGGGCAGACGAAGGCGGCGGATGCGGAGGCGCCAACGTTCGGACCGAGCCGGATGCTGGATTATGAGCTGGAGGTGGGCTTCTTTATCGGCGGCGGGAATGCGCTGGGCGAGACGATTCCGCTGGAGCAGGCGGAGAAGCACATCTTTGGGTTGTGCCTGGTGAATGACTGGTCGGCGCGGGATATTCAGGCGTGGGAGTATCAGCCGCTGGGGCCGTTTTTGGGGAAGAGCTTTGCGACGACGATTTCGCCGTGGGTGGTGACTCTGGATGCGCTGGAGCCGTTTCGGGTTCCTGCGATGGTGCGGCCGGAGGGGGATCCGCAGCCGCTGCCGTATTTGAGTGCGGAGCGGGATCGGGAGCGGGGCGGGTTCGATGTGAATCTCGAAGTGTGGCTGGCGACCGCGAAGATGAGGGAGGGCGGCCAGGCGCCGGTGCGCGTGAGCAGAGGAAACATGAAGGATTTGTACTGGACACTGGCACAAATGCTGACCCACCACGCGAGCAACGGGTGCAACCTGCGCCCGGGGGATTTGCTGGCGACGGGGACGGTGTCAGGGGCGACGCCGGAGTCGGTGGGGTCGTTATTGGAACGGACGAAACGCGGGGCGGAGCCGCTGGCTCTTCCTAACGGGGAGCAGCGGAAGTTTCTGGAGGATGGGGATGAGGTGATTTTGCGGGGATGGTGCGAGCGCGAAGGGTACCCGCGGATTGGGTTTGGGGAGTGCCGGGGGGTGGGGGGGGTGGCGAAGGTTTAGAAACTCTGTACCACGGAGGACGCAGAGAGCACAGAGGTCAATTAGGAAAGGCCGTAAAAGCGCAGGTACCAGCGGATGATGGGATCGCCGGCGAAGATGGTGTAGAAGGCGGCGGGGCAGGGGAGGGGGGTGGCGAAGGTTTAGAAATCCTTTACCACGGAGGATACAGAGAGCACAGAGGTCAATTTAAGAAAGGCCGTAAAAGCGCAGGTACCAGCGGATGATTGGATCGCCGGCGAAGATGGTGTAGAAGGCGGCGGCGCAGAGGAAGGATCCGAGGGGCAGGCGGGTGGTGAGGAAGGGACGTTTGCCTCGCGATAGGGCCACGAAGAGGATGCCGAAGAGGGCGGCGGCGATGGCTCCGAGGAGCAGGGTGAGGATGGTGGGCGCGGGGCCGAGCCAGGCGGCGATCATGGCGAGGAGTTTGACGTCGCCCATCCCCAGGCCTTGCTGGTGACGGACCAGGAAATAGAGCCAGCGGATGAGGAGCAGGAGCAGGGCGGCGAGGACAGCCCATAGCGCGGAGACCAGGGCTCCGAGAATCATCGTGCGTACGGCTACGTACGGGTGTCCTGAAAATCGAAATCCGATCACGATTCCCCAGGGTCGGGCGAATGCGTCAGGATAAAGGTTGAAAAAAGCTGGCGCGATCGCGGAGTAGAGAATTCCCAGGGCAATGCCGGGGAGGGTGAAGGCGTCGGGGAGGCGCATCGTCTCCGCGTCCATGACGGCGAGGCCAAGGAGCAGGAAACTGAGAATCGCCATCCCGATGCCTCCGACGGTGAGACCGAAGAGCAGCAAGGTGAGGAGAAACAGAGCGGCGGTCGCCAGCTCGACGGCGGGGTAGCGCCAGGCGATAGGCTCATTGCAATGGCGGCAGCGGCCGCGGAGAAGAATCCAGCTGAGGATGGGGACGTTGTCACCGGCGCCGATGGGCGCGGCGCAACGCGGACAGCGGGAGCGCGGGCTGACGATGGATTCGTGACGGGGCAGGCGGGAGATGCAGACGTTGAGGAAGCTGCCGAAAGCGAGGCCGATGAGGACGACGAAGATGGGGATGAGCGGGGTCAGGTCTGCCTCCGCTATCACTGTAGAATATGGACGGCAGAATATGGATAACCAGGAGGCGCTCTGATGAACATTGAAGTCCGGGATTCGATTATCGGGAGCGCATCCGGCGTCAGGCTAAGCAACCGGGGCCGGAGGTGCGGAGGAGGTCCTGTCTCGCCTGCTGGACACCCAGGAAGTGCAGGATCGCTGGGTTGGGTCGCAGATGGCGTTTGGCCTGGTTCCAGAAATTCTCGATCCCATTGATATGGTTTTTCTCCTCGGAGAAGAGCCTGGCGTGATTGATGCGAAGATGCCGGGAGCCGGCCACGTCGAGTACGTCGTAAGAGCCGAAGGTGTCCGAGTAGACGATGGAATCCGCACCCTCACCCCCGCCCCCCAGGGCTTCGCCCGGTTCGAAGTCGGCAACTCCTTCCTCCTCCCCATCACGGAGGATGCCATGCTCGCCGAATCCAAAACTCTTTGGTGAGCCCCAAAACCTACCCCCACCCCCCTGGGGGTTAAGTTTTTGGGAAGTATCGTCGTTTCAGCGGGTTGCATTTTGCGCCTGAGGGCTTGTGCCTCGAAGTAATTCAATTGACAGTAGATCGTTGAGGGCCTCAAACGGGTAATTTTCCGGGTTGAGGCCCTCTCGGCGGGTAGAGTTGACCAGGTTTTCCTGCATTCTGCGCAGTTCGGCCTGCTCGGCTTTGCACTGGAGCTGGCGGCGGCGGTCTTCGATGGCGGCGAAGAGGCGGCCGGCACTGCGGTGGCAGATGGCGCGATCGCCGAGCGCCTGGAGGAGACACCCAATATGGTCCTGGAGGGCCTCCTCGCTGGCGGCGGCGAAGATGCCGCGTTGAAAGGTGGTGCGCCAGTAGGCGGAGATTTCGGCGCGGGTGGGCGCAGCGTCGGGATTGCGAGCCGGCGCGACACGAGCCGGGGTGCGACGGCGGCGGGGATGGCTGGGATCGTGGTGGCGGCAGTACGACGAGTCGCGGCGGGCGGGTGCGGCGCAGCGGCGACCGTTGTCGATGACGAACGAGCAGATGTTGGCCATGGTGTTGGCTCCAAAAGGAAAGGCCTCGCGGGGTGCGAGGCCTTTCTGGGTAAACTTCTGACTTATAGATAGTGTTGCTGAGCGGACTGGGGAAGTGCAAGGGGAAAGTGAAAGGTGAACGGTACGGAAGTAATGGGAGGCGGTCTTTAAGTCTGTAGCCGTAAAGTCGTCAAGACCTCGAATCTCATGGTGTGCCCCGGAAGCCACCGATCCCGAAGGAGCGAAAGATCCTCGCGCTGAATCTTCGGCGGCTGAGGGCAGAGCGGAGGATCTCGCAAGAAGGGCTGGCCGACCTCGCAGGGCTGCACCGGACCTACGTCGGGTCCATCGAGCGCAGCGAACGCAACGTCTCCATCGACAACATTGCCAAACTGGCTGCTGCTCTGGGGACTGAAGCTAGCGAGTTGCTCAAAGAATCTTTGTGTTCATTGCGGAGATGATTTCGCTTCTGGGGCTGTGCCCAGTGGGAATCTCCGCTCCATGATCCGCGAGCGACAGCCTTCAAAGACAATCAGGCAATTCGCGGCGTGGGTCAATTGGCTCACCGATAAGAGACTCAGATGGATACTGGCTGCCGATTCCATAAGCAGCGTCTACGGGATATCAGGCCAGTCCGCCATTTCCAATACTTCTAGTTCTGTACGATAAACACCGTCTACCAAGATGAGGGTTACGCCGGTCAGCGATATCCTGGCAGTGCCTTTTGCGCCTATCTCATGGCCTTTGGCTCTAAGTATCTCGAAAGCCAGATCAAGTCTTGGGTTTGTACTCATGCCACTCCTCATTCAATGCGCACAAAGGCCGACCCTATTCCGAAGGTGTCGCTTGCAGAAGTCCTCTGTCCTGTAATGTCTGCGCGATCCTCAAATGCTCACCTTCATGCCTTCACTTTAGGTCCTTTGCCGAATAGACATCGCAAGCGAGATCGGGATGAGGTCCGGCGCTGACATTGTTGATCGACACTACCCGATACAGCCGGCCTCTTTCCTTTAAGCCCAGCGATTCCTTGTCTACGGGCCAGAGGTGCAAAAATGAGTAATTGGCATCGATGTACTCGTCTTGCGAGTCATAAACACTTCCTGCCTCGGGGGCTATTTTCACGCAATACAGCACGTACTCCCGTTGAGGTGGCGATACCCAACTGCCGACGCTGACCGTCGAGTATGCATCGACTGCGAAGACCTCAAGGCTCTTGCTGAATCCCAACCGGCGCTCCGGCGCGATGCTTCGTACTCCTGTCACGTGGAGTTGCATCGGCGCTCCATTGTGATAGATAAAGGTCTTGCCGGTTGCTGAGGTCACGAAAGCGCCGCAAATTGCAATGAGAGCTACGAGTCGTCGCATACGATCCTTCGGGCAGACACAACCGTGCCACCGACATTTTATCGGAATGCTCCCCGTGCTCGGGTTCCTTGTCCCCTGGGGCGCAGTCCGTGCAATTGGATGGGTGGCAACTGGATTTGCTCAGTCGGCAAAATAGCGCCCTTTCGACAACGAACCTCCCGCCGCTATTGACGATCTGAGGACCTGGGAAGGGGATGAGGTTGAATTCTTGAGACCGCAGAAATGGAGTCCGAGGGAGGTATTCGACCGATTTTCGCGGCTGCCCCCCAGCCCCATGCGAAGCCGAGCATATCGCTCGGTCACGCAGTATCTCCTGAACAACGAGCAACGAAAGGGCCTTCGCGAGTTTGAAGTCTTCATGGCATTTAGCTATGCCGTACCTCTCGGGATCGAGAGTGCTGATGTTGATATGCTTGACCCCAATTCTTCGTCTCCACCAGCGCCAGACATTCGTTGCCGTCTATCGGGCGGGACGCATTTCTTCGAGCTTGCTGAGGTAATTCAGGGAAATATCGCCGAAGCGTCGTCACAGAAGAACCGACAGGCTATCTGGAACACGGGGAAACATGTGGTGGCGATGTGGGACACACTGTGGGATACGTTCACCAAGAAGTTAGGCAAGCACTATGAGCTATCGGCTCGCCCACGAACACTCCTGCTCTACTATGACCGCGGTGACTCGTATTGGGAGTGTCTACGGCCAGTCGTGAGCGAGAGAACTGAAGAACTGCGAATGGCTCTACTTAAGGCTGCCACTTTCGAAAATGTTTTCCTTTTCGACGTTAGACGCCAGCAGATATTGGAGTGGTTCACAACCGCGTCAGTCATCACCGAACCGCAGGCGCTTTGAGAATTCGATTGGCAGCAGCGGTATACGTGAACTTGATCGGGCGCTGAGCCGCAGGGGATCGAACTCCAGTTCTCCGCCAGTGGACGAGGTGGATACACCACCGGTTCACGCCGCATCTCCATGATTCGGCATGGTTCGGCAAGGGTGGCGGAGAGTCGGAATTTAACCCCAACCGTCTTGCTCTGCATCTCATTGATTGTAAAGGGGTTGGTAGCGCCATCGGGGATCGAACCCGAACTCTCCGCCTTGAGAGGGCGGCGTGTTAACCAGTTACACCATGGCGCCGTTCAGGATTGGAGCCGATCGTCAACCCAAATCGGCCTCTATCAATATAGCAGGGGAACAGAGGCCATCGGGGCGCACGCGTTTCGCAATTCTCGTGCCGGAAACGCACCTCCCTTACACTCAATGCGTGAAGATCCGAATTGCCGCCATCGGTGCGCGTCCGCGCGAGGGATTCGACGAGCTGGCGCGCCTGTACCTCGATCGCATCGCTCCGCTGCTTCCCGGCAAATCCGGCGTCGACGCGCCGCTCTTCCGCTCCGAAGACGCGTTGTGGGACGCAATCGAACACGAGCGCGCCCGCACCGCCCCCATGTTCGTCCTCCTCGACGAGCGCGGTAAGCAAATGACATCGGAGACCTTCGCGAGGTGGCTGGGCCGCGAGCGCGACGAAGGCCGCCAGCTCATCGTCTTCGCCATCGGTCCCGCTGACGGCTGGTCCGAAGACTCGCGCAAACGCGCCGCGCAGCTCCTCTCGCTCGGCCCCATGACCATGGCGCACGAACTCGCCCGCGTCGTTCTCGCCGAGCAAATCTACCGCGCCCTCACGATTCTGGCGGGTCACCCGTATCATCGATCTGGCGCACAAAAATGACAGAGAGCGTGACCGAAACTCGCCGAGGACTGATCCTCATCAACACCGGACCAGGCAAGGGCAAGACCACTGCCGCGATGGGCACCGCTCTGCGTGCGGTCGGCAACGGCATGCGCGTTCTCATGCTCCAGTTCCTCAAAGGCTCGTGGCACTATGGCGAGCTCGATTCGACGAAGGCTTTCGGCGAAAACTTCGTTCTCCGCCAGATGGGACGCGGCTTCGTGAAAATCGGCGGTGCGGAAACCGATCCCGAAGATATCCGCCTCGTCGAAGAAGCGTGGGAAGAAGCGCGCCAGGCCATCCTTTCGGGCGTTTGGGACATGGTCATCCTCGACGAGATCAACTACGCCATCAGCTACGGCATGCTCGACCCGGCGAAGGTCGTCGAGACGCTTGAGGCGCGCCCGGAAATGGTCCACGTCATCCTGACCGGCCGCAACGCGCATCCTTCGTTGGTCGCCATCGCTGACACCGTCACCGAAATGCGCGAGGTGAAGCACGCTTACCAGAAAGGTGTGGTGGCGCAGAGAGGAATTGAGTATTGAGCCAGCAGGCTGCAGCCTGCTGGCGGCAGCCAACCGGGCACGCCATTGCAGGCTGCCGGCCGCAGGCTGCGAACTCCCTTTAGCTCCTCCACTCGTCGAACCGCGCATCGCGCAACGCGGCCGCCAGCGCTTCGATGTCAGTGGAGAGCACGCGGTCTTCATCCAGCGGGCGAACGATCTGGCGAATCGTGCTGACAGCCCGCTCGATCCGCCGCGCCGGCTTCAGAGGCAACCGGTACTCGAGCGCCTGCGCAGCGGACAGCAGCTCAATCGCCAGCAGCCTCTCGGCATTCTCCACAATTTGCCGGAATTTCAGCGCCGCGGTCATGCCCATCGAGACGTGATCCTCTTTTCCGCCCGACGTCGGCACGCTGTCCGCGCTCGCCGGATGCGCCAGCACCTTCGCCTCATTCAGCAGCGCCGCTGCGACGATGTGCGCGATCATGAAGCCCGACGAAACGCCTGGTGTCCGCGACAAAAACGGAGGCAATCCTTCATTGATGTCCGGATTCACCAGCCGATCGATGCGGCGCTCGCCGATGCCCATCAGCGTCGTCAGCGCAATCGCACTCGCGTCCAGCGCCAGCGCCAGCGGCGCGCCGTGAAAATTCCCACCGGAAAGGATCTCTCCTTCCGCAAACACCAGCGGATTATCCGTTGCCGAACCCGTTTCGATCTCCATCGTCACCCGCGTTTGCCCGAGCGCGTCGCGCACCGCTCCGTGCACCTGCGGCATACAGCGCAGACAATACGCATCCTGCACGCGCGGATCGTTGTGCCGGTGCGACTCGCGAATCTCGCTCTCCTCGAGCAAACCCCGCAGATGCGCCGCCGTCGCCATCTGTCCAGGATGCGGCCGCACCGCGTGAATCCGCTCGTCGAAGGGCGTCGGCGTACCTTTGAGCGCCTCCAGCGTCATCGCTCCTGCCAGATCGGCCAGCTCAGCCACGCGCAATGCCCGCGCCAGCGCGAGCCCACCAACCGCCGTGATCGCCTGCGTTCCGTTCAGCAGCGCCAGACCCTCTTTCGCCTCGAGCACCAGCGGTCTGAGGCCAGCCTGGAGCAGCGCCATCGCCGCCGGAACCTGTCGTCCACCCGCGAGCACCTGGCCTTCGCCGATGATGGCCAGCGCGAGATGCGCCAGCGGAGCCAGATCTCCGCTCGCCCCAACGGACCCGCGCGCCGGAATCACCGGATGAATCCGGTAGTTCAGCAGCCCCAGCAGCATTTCCAGCAGCTCCGGCCTGACCCCGCTGAATCCTTTGGCGAGCACGTTGGCGCGCAACAACAGCATCGCGCGGACTTCTTCCTCCGGCAGCGGCTCGCCCACTCCGCACGCGTGGCTCCGCACCAGATTCTGCTGCAGCGCCCGAACCTCGCCCGGTTCGATGCGCACGTCGGAAAGCTTCCCAAACCCGGTGTTCACGCCATACGCGGTTTCGCCGCGCGCGAGCAGCCGATCCACCACGGCGCGCGACGACCGGATGCGCGGCAGCGCCGCCGGATCGAGCGCAGCGGCGCGCCCTCCCAAGGCAACTTCGGAGATTTCTTCCAGCGTGAGTGGCTGACCAGCCAGCAGCAGAGGCGATTACATCACGAAGAGCAGGGTACAGGGTTCAGCGTGCAGGGTACAGAGGGAATACCAATCGCTCTCCCGCTACGCACTCCCCGGGTCCTTCACCCGCGACCCTCGTACCCCATACCACGCGATGTATAGATAGCAGAGAATCGGCAGAACAAAGGCGTGATGAATCCCAATCCGATCCGCGAGCACTCCCTGCAGTTCCGGAATCACCGCTCCGCCCACGATTGCCGTGATCAGCAGCCCCGACGCCTCGCCGGTCAGCGGCCCCATCTCCGCGACCCCGAGCGTGAAAATCGTCGGGAACTGGATTGAGTTGAACAGGCCCACCAGCAAAATGCTCCACACAGCCACGCCGCCGTCGGTAAACATCGACACCACGACCAGCCCCATTGCGCACAGCGCAAACACGCTCAGCATGCGCCCAGGGTTCACTTTCTGCTGCAGGCCGGAACCGATGAATCGGCCCACCATCAGCCCGCCCCAGTAGAGCGGCACCCAGGTGCCAATAATTTTCGTCGCCAGGCGCAGGATGTCCGCCGACGCCGCATGCAACGAACCCCCGGAAAGCGCCGTGGCCAGGCCGCCGATCTCCGGCTGCGCAAAATAATTGATGAGAAAACTGCCGATTGAAACTTCCGCGCCCACGTATACAAAGATCGCAATCGCCCCAAACACCACATGCGGGTGACGCCACATGCTCTTCTGCTGCTTGTTCAGTTCCGACGGGCGATAATCCTTCGTCGCCTCGATGCGCGGAAATTTGTACATCGCGATCGCGAGGCCGAGCAGCACCAGCGCCAGCGCGATCCCCACGTACGGAATGTTGACCGTCGATGCCTCGCGAATCTGGTAGGCGCGATGCACTGCGGGAGACATCGTCGACACGTCCTGCACTTTGCCGGCGGTGCGCAGGATCACGAAGGCTCCGAAAATCGGCCCGGCGACCGTTCCCAGCGAATTAAACGCCTGCGTCAGGTTCAGCCGGCTCGAGGCTGTGCGTGCCGGACCCAGCACCGTGACGTAGGGATTCGCCGCCACCTGCAGAGCCGTGATTCCGGCCGCGAGCACGATCAGCGCCGCAAGGAACAGCGGATACGAAGGCACTTTCGCGGCGGGCACGAACAGAATCGCCCCAACCCCCATGGTCAGCAGCCCAGCCACCATCGTCTTCTTGTAGCCGATCCACTCCACCACTTTGCCCGACGGAATCCCCAGCAGCGCATACGTCGTGAAAAACGCGAATTGCACCAGCATCACCTGGGCGTAGTTCAGCTGGAAAATCGACTTCAGGTGTGGGATCAGAATGTCGTTCAGCGAGGTCAGAAATCCCCACATGAAAAACAGCGTCGTGACCATCGCCAGCGCGCTGCCGTAGCTGTTGCCTTCGCCGGGTGCGGCTTGGATCGATTTGGAAGTGGTGGAGCCGGAAATTGCCATGATGGGTCAGTGAGCCTCGTTCCTATAGATGTCCGGATGTGGACAGGGTGGAAGTGCGGCGCATAGAGGAGAACGTGCCACTCGCGATCATATCGTGCCTGGGTGCATTGATGCGGCCCAATTGCGCGGCGCAGGAACGTGGGCCAACGCCGGCGCCTCACAACGCCGTGCGGCAGTACCGTAATCCGGTAGGGAACCCTTTCCTGCCTGAAACTTTTTAGGGCCCTGCGCCCGTCAGATCAGCAGATGCCCCAGCGAGATACCATGGAATGAGGATGAGTCGAACAGGAAAGCGGTGCGCGACCCTTGCCGCGCTTTGCTTCATCTCCATGATCGCGGGTGCTGCGCTCTCGTATGCGCAGCCGGCCGCCGCGTCGAACCGCGTCCTGGGCACCGTTGCCTCCGTCAGCGGCAACACCGTGTCGGTCAAAACCGATGCTGGCGCCACTGTCGCTGTTACGGTGCCCGATACCGCGCGCATCGTCCGCACTGCTCCCGGATCGAAAACCCTTACCGGCGCAACCAAAATCGCTGTTAGCGACATCGGCACTGGCGATCGCGTCCTCATGGCGGTTGCGGGCGATCCGCCCTCTGCCACCGTCGTCATTGTCAATAAGGCAAGCGACATCGCCGCTAAACAGCAGCAGGATCAGGCTGACTGGGCGCGTCGCGGCGTCGGCGGTCTGGTCAAATCCGTCGATGCGACCGGCGGAACTGTAACCATCACTGCGACCAATCGCACCATTACCGTCCACACCGCGCCCAACACCATCATCCGCCGCTATGCGCCCGACTCCGTGAAGTTCAGCGACGCGCAGACCTCAACCCTGGCTGCCATTCAGCCCGGCGATCAGGTGACCGCGCGTGGCGATCGCAGCGGCGACGATGTCACCGCCGACGAAATCGTCTCTGGTTCATTCCGCAACATCGCCGGCACCGTCGTTTCGACCGATGACAGCGCTGGAACCTTCACCGTAAAAGATCTGATCACAAAGAAGACCGTCACCATTAAAACCACGCCCGACTCCGATATGCGCAAGCTCGACCCGCAAATCGCGCAGGGTATTGCCATGCGCCTCAGAGCAGGCGCTTCAGGATCGCCCGGCGCAGGCGGCGCTGCCGTTCGCGGCAGTCCTGGTGCCCCGAGCGGTGCGGGCGCCGGCGGTGGCGGACAGGTTCGGCAGGCTGGCGCCGGCGCGCAAGGGGGTGCTGGTGCTGGCGGGCTTGCTCGCGTCCTGCAACGCTCGCCGCAGATTCACGTGGCCGATCTGCATAAGGGCGATGCGGTCATGATTGTCGCCACCACCGGCAGTCCCGACGCGGCGACAGCGATTCGGCTGGTGGCCGGTGTTGAGCCGATGCTGCAGGCCTCGGCGAGTGGCAGTCAAAGCATGTTTGCGTCCGCGTGGAGCGGCCTTGGAGGCGGCGCCGGCGGCGAAGGAGAACAAGGCGGTGAGGGGGCACCTTAACCCGCAAAGAACAACGAAGTCTGGCCAACGAGAAAAGAAAAATCAACTGGCAGCGCTGCAAGAGCGTCTTTAATAGCAGGGCCAGTTCCAGCAGGCGCCGCGGCAGTTCCAAAGCGGCCCAGGATACGACGATCAAAAAACCACAATTGAACCGGGGAACTGTGAAACTGAGAATTCTCAATCGCTGGAAGTGTGAGAGGAACGCGCCGCGCATCGCGCGCGCAGCCTCGTTGTCGTTTGCTTTACTTGCGGGAATCATGCTGGCGGTTGCGCCGCGTGGAGCGCTGGCCCAAACCGCGGTTGCGTCCGCTGCTCCTGCTTCGGGCCAGGCCGCGCAAAATACCGGCGGCATCCGTGGTCAGGTTGCCGATCCCAGCGGCGCCGTTATTCCCGGCGCTGCCGTTGTCGTCCTCAACGGCGAAGGCAAAGTCGCCGCCAAAGCCACTTCTGACGCGGGTGGATCCTACTCGGTCCGTGGTCTTGCTCCCGGCACCTACAGCGTTTGGGTCACGGCGCAGGGCTTTGCGGCCTACCGCGTTCCCGGCATCGCCGTCACCGCCGGCCAAGTGAAAAGCCTCAACCCCGCGCTCCAGATTCAGGTCGAGCAGCAGCAGGTCGAAGTCCAGGCCGAGAACACCACCATCGGCACCGCTGCCGACGCCAACGCCAGCGCCATCATCATTAAGGGTGAGGATCTCAACGCCCTCTCCGACGATCCCGATGAGTTGCAGAACGAACTGACGGCTCTTGCCGGTCCTGCTGCCGGGCCGAACGGCGGGCAAATCTACATCGATGGATTTACCGGCGGTCAGCTTCCGCCCAAATCCTCCATCCGCGAGATTCGCGTCAATCAGAATCCCTTCTCCGCGGAATACGACCGGCTCGGCTACGGCCGCATTGAGATTTTCACCAAGCCCGGCACCGACAAGCTGCACGGCCAGGTGCAAGTGGGAGGCAACGATTCATCCTTTAACTCCCAAAACCCGATCCTCGTCGGAGTGACTGAGCCGGCCTACTCGTCCTGGAACATCCGCGGCTCCGTTGGCGGCCCCATCAACAAATCCACGTCCTATTACGCGAGTGTCTTCTCGCGCACCCAGCAGAACGAAAACGTGCTCGAAGCCATTAATCCCGCCAGTGTGGTCATCGGACCTGACGGCACGGCGACCGGAACCTCGGTGAACGAGGCATTTGCCAACCCGACGTACCGGCTCGATCTGAGTCCGCGCATCGACCTCCAGCTCGGCCAGGCCAACACGCTGACCGTCCGCGAAGAGTACAACCTTTCGAAGAGCACCGATGGTGGGCTCAATCCGCTCAGCCTGCCTTCATCGGCGATCAACAGCAACTCCCAGGACAACACCGTCCAGATTTCCGACAGCCTGATCCTCAGCAAGAATCTGGTCGACGACATTCGCCTGCAGTACCGGCGCATTCGCAACAGTCAGAATGCGGTTTCCAGTCTGCCTTCCTACACCGTCGAGCAATCGTTCACCAACGGAGGCAGCAACTCGCAGACCGTACAGGATCACGAGAACGACTTCGAGCTGCAGAATTATTTCGCCGGCTCGAAAGGTGCGCACTCGCTCAACTTCGGAGCGCGACTGCGCGCTTACGACGACGTGAATTCCACCACCGGCGGCAGCAATGGCTCCTATGTCTTTTCCGACCTGGCCTCGTTCGCCGGCTGCCTGCAAAATCCGCCCGCTGCGAGCTGCACACCGCGCCAGTACAGCTACACCAACATCAACAATCCCGTGGCGCGCGCTGTGCTCTTCGACGGTGCGCTCTTCTACCAGGATGACTGGAAGGTGAATCAGCGCTTCACCTTCAGCTACGGCGTTCGCTGGGAGGCGCAGAACTGGATCCACGACAAAGACGACTGGGCGCCGCGCATCACCATGGCCTATGCTCTCGGCCGCTCCGGTGGCAAGCAGCAGCCCAAAACCGTCGTCCGCGCGGGATACGGATGGTTCTATCAGCGTTTCACCGTCTCCAACGGATTCGGCGCCAACGTTCCCTACGTGATTCAGACCATCCACGAAAACGGGTCGAACGAGCAGCAGTTCATCCAGTCGTCGGGCATCGCTTTCAATCCCAACCAGCCGACCCCCATCACCTCGAGTTCGCCGGGAAGCGCTACGGGCAAGAATGCGCCCACCTTCTACAACATCTCGCCCAATATGCAAGCGGCCAACGATATGGAAGCGGCGATCGGCGTCGACCGGCAGCTCACGAAGACCATGACCGGCAACGTCACCTATATCTTTTCCCAGGGCGTGCACCAGTACTTCACCGACAATCTGAGCGCGGCTTCGGTCTTTCCCGCTTCGGCAGCGCAGGCCGGTGAGTATCCTTCGGCTCCGGTTGCGGAACCCGACACCAACGACCTGCAGTATCAGTCTGGCGGCTTCTATAAAGAGCATCAGCTGATGACGACGTTCCGGGCGACGTACCGGACGTTTAGCTTCTTTACGAATTACACGTACAGTCATGCCAATGGCGACACCAGCGGCGTTGGCTCGGTGCCGTCGGTTTCGAGCTTTCCCGGCCTCGACTACGGCCGCACCACCTTCGACGTGGCCAACCGGTTCATGGTCTTCGGCAACTTCATGTTGCCGTGGCAGATTTCCATCTCGCCCATGGTGGTCGCCAATTCCGGTACGCCGTTCAACGTCACTGTCGGCGAGGATCTGACCGGCAACAATCAGTTCAACGGCCGACCTACCTACGCGGCGAGTTGCAGCGAAGCGAATACCGTGCAGACCAGTCTCGGCTGCTTCGACGTCAACCCCTATGGAACCAGCGAGAAGATCATCCCCTATGGCGTTGGCACCGGGCCCTCGAACGTGAGCGTGAATGCCCGGTTGAGCAAGATGATCGGCATCGGGCCGAAGCTGGAGGAAGGCGCGCGCGGTGCGGGCGGTGGTGGTGGCGGCGGAGGCGGCCGCTATGGTCCTCCTGGACTTGGCGGTGGCGGGCTCAGCGGCGCTCGCGGTGGTCCTGGACGGATGGACGCGGCTGTTTCGCGCAAATACAGCCTCAACCTCTCCGCGTGGGCGACCAACGTGCTGAACCACGAAAACTTCGGGACGCCGAACGGCGTGCTGGCGCCGGAACTGAACAACGGCGTGCTGGAACCGGGCAGTTATTTCGACAAGTCGCAGTCGCTGGCCGGGCAGTTCTTCGGGTCTGCGACTGGCGGCAACCGGAGCATTCAGTTGCAGGCGAACTTTAATTTCTAACGGCAGCCTGTGGCCTGCAGCCGGTAGCCTGCGGCCTGCAGCCTGCGGCCTGCAGCCGGTAGCCTGCAGCCGGTAGCCGGTGGCTGGTAGCCTGTAGCTGGTAGTTGGTGGCTTGCAGCACAGGGCACCCCACCCCCCTCCCCACCCCTTCTGCGGGATGGTGATTGATTCTGCTGGGGTTGGGTTGGGGGATGGCGAGTTCGATAACCTGGCCGCGACTGCATGTATCTGAAAATGGATTAATTGGGAGACGGCTGCCTTTGTTATGCAGACGGCCGGGCGTGTTACACAAGCGGCTGGTTTTGTAACAGAGGGGCCGCGTTTGTTACAGAGGCGGCCGCCTCCGGTGACAGACGTGGCGGCGGTGAGGGCGTCGCGGGTCAGGCAGCCGAGTTGTGGTGGAACAGACACGGGATTCCTCCGAGGACGGAAAAGGCCGCGCGTGGGCGCGGCCTTTTTTGTTTCTTATCCCCTATTATTAGAATACCAAGTTTGGGGGTAAAACCGGCCAAAATTCTTTGCGGTTATTGTGGTGGAAGTCGTGTGGGATCAGGGAGAAAACTTTCGTACCGTATGGAAAAAGCTTGACAAGTTTCCACAGGGGGCTCGGGGAGAGCTTTGAGGGCGTCGCAATCCCACATCTGGCAAAACCGGCCAGATGTGGGGCACCCAGGCAGTTATCTCTGGCGATCCTTCCAGAGACGGTAGAGGCCCCAGGCGGCGACGGTGCAGCTGTCCTGGATGGTTCCGTCGAGGAGCATTTGCTCGAAGTCGGCGATGGAGGCTGTGCGGAGGACCAGGTCGTGCTCTTCCGCGTCGGGATTGGCGCCGGCTGGGGTCAGGCCAGTGGCGAGGAAGACGTGCAGCTTCTGCCGCGCGAATCCGTAGGCGATCCAGAGCGTCCCGAGGAAGGTCATGCTCTGCGCCGTCAGGCCGGTTTCTTCGCGCAGTTCCCCCCGAGCCAGATCCTCGGGATTCACGTTGGCGGTTTCCCATCCACCCTGCGGCAACTCGAGCGCGCGCTGCTGGATGGTGTAGCGAAACTGCTCGATCAGATAGATGGTGTCGCCCTGGATCGGAACGATGATCGCGCAGTCGTCCTTCTCGACGACGCCGTAAATGCCGCGAGAGCCGTTGCTGCGCTCGATCTGGTCCTCGCGCACCCGCAGCCAGGGGTTGCGGTAGATTTCACGGGAGCTGAGGGTGCGGATGCTCATGGGGACAACATACAGCCTGCAGCCTGCAGGTGGCAGCGGGCAGCAGCCGGCGGCCACGCAGCACGGAGGTGTTGCGAATGCACTGTCGTGATCTTGCCTCTCTGAAGAAGTGCGATTTCAATGGAATCAGGATGGCAACGAGGCGATTTCGCGACCTGCAGGTGTGGCAGCGTTCGATGGGGCTTGCACGCGAAGCGTACAAGATGACGTCCACCTTTCCGCGCGATGAGAGGTTCGGGCTCACGAGTCAGATTCGACGGTGCGCAGTCTCCGTGCCGAGCAACATCGCGGAAGGGCGGGGCAGGCTGACGGACAAAGGCTTTATGGTCTTTCTCGGACAGGCCAGAGGGTCACTCTACGAATTGGAGACACAGGTGGAGCTCGCTACGGAGTTTGGTTTTGTGAATTCGGCGCAGGCTCAGCCAATTCTGAGGGAAGCGGCTGAGGTTGGCCGTATGTTGGAGGGTTGCTGGGTATGCTGAGACGGTAGCCAGCAGGCTGCAGCCGGCAGCCTGCTGGCTGCGGGCTGTTGTTCACGGCGTTTGCGCGGATTGGCTTTCAGTCCTTACCATAGGGAGGAACCACAACATCGCCCTTCTCCCGCGTGCCCACCGAATCGCGGAACCTCAGAACCGATCACAAATCCTGCCGCTTCCCCTTAAGGTCCAGGCCAATCCAGGGGGAATCCGGCTCCGGAAGGCAAATCCTTGACCACAACAGAATCGACTGAAGTCAATCCTGCCGCGACTGCGGAACCTTCAGCAACGGAACCCAGACCCGACGAGCAGGCTCAGGAGCACGCGCATGTGCAGCCGGCGCTGAAGCCGGAGTGCACCCGCGAAGTGGAAGTCGAAGTGCCCGCCGAGGAAGTGACGAAGAGCTTCCGCACCGTGCTGAAGAAATATCAGAAACTGGCGCGCATCCCTGGCTTTCGTCCGGGGAAGGTGCCGGAGACGGTGCTGCGCTCGCGCTTCGCGGGGGCGATCCGCGAAGAAGTCGTCGAGGCCGTCGTGCCTGCTCACTTTCAAACGGCGATTCAGCAAAAAGGTCTGCGGCCGGTATCGCGGCCGCAGGTGACCGATCTGCAACTGGAGGAGGGCCAGCCCCTGCGTTTTAAGGCTGCGTTCGAGATTGCCCCTGAATTTTCGGTGGAGGGGTACCAAAGTGTGAAAGTGGAGAAGCCGGAGACGGAGCTGACCGATGCTGAATTCGATACCGAGCTGGAGCGCATCCGCGACGCGCGTTCGACCATGGAGACGGTGACTGACGATCGCGGCCTCGTCGATGGCGACTGGGCCCAGATCACCTTTACAGGCGAGGTGGACGGTGAAAACAATCAGGCAAGCGAGGGTGGGGAGGCCACGGAGAAGAAACCGCAGCCGATCGAGGGAAAGGAGGTATCGGTAGAAATCGGCGGGAAAGATACGGTGCCGGCGTTCACCGACGCGCTGCGCGGATCGAAACCGGGGCAGGAGCTGAAGTTCGAAGTGACCTATCCGGGGGATTTCGGACAGAAGCGTCTAGCGGGTAAAACGGTGGCGTACCACGTCGAGGTCCGGGGTATTCGAACGAAGGTGCAGCCGGAGCTGAACGATGCATTTGCGAAAGAACTGGGCAGCTACGAGAGTCTCGAAGATCTGAAGAAGAAGCTAAGAGAACACCTCGCAGCCGATAAGAAACACAGGGTTCTGGCGGATACCCGCAATCGGTTGCTGGATGCGCTGGTGGCGAAGTTTGAGTTCCCGGTTCCGGAGTCGATGGTGCAGAGCCAGATCGACACAAGACTGGAGCGGGGCCTGCGAGCGCTGGCGGCGCAGGGAATGCGAACCGAGGATATGCGCAAGCTGGATTTTGACCGGCTGCGGGAGGCGCAGAGAGAATCGGCGGCAAGCGAGGTGAAAGGGACGCTGGTCCTGGATCGTATTGCCGATGTGGAAAACATAAATGTCAGTGACGACGAATTGGAGCACGAGCTTCAGGTAATCTCATTGCAAACACGGGAACCCGTGGAAAGCCTGCGGGAACGATTGACCCGTGAAGGGAGTCTGGCAGCAATTCGCGAACAATTACGACGGGAGAAAACGGGCGGCTTGTTGGTAGAACGGCTGACCTGAGGCGCGCAAATCAGGCGCGGCGTGATTCCTGTCACTGACGATGAGGCGAGAAGGCCTCAGAACTGAGAGTAGAGAGAAGCTATGGCGTTAGTACCCATGGTCATCGAGCAGACGAGCCGCGGCGAGCGGGCGTACGACATTTATTCGCGTCTGCTTCGCGACAACATTATCTTTCTCGGTACGCCAATCGATGACATGATTGCGAACCTGGTGATCGCACAGTTACTCTTTCTTTCCGGAGACGATCCGGAGAAAGACATACAGCTCTACATCAACTCGCCGGGCGGATCGATTACGGCAGGCCTCGCGATATACGACACGATGCAGTTCATCCGCAACGATGTGGTGACGTACTGCATCGGACAGGCGGCCAGCATGGGCGCCTTTCTGCTGATGGCGGGAACGAAGGGAAAGCGCTTCGGCCTGCCCAACAGCCGCATCCTGATTCACCAGCCTTCGATGGGAGGACTGGCGGGGCAGGCAACCGATATCGATATCCACGCGCGCGAAATTATTCGCATCCGCGAAATCACCAACAAGCTCATGGCGAAACACACCGGCCAAAGCCTCGAGAAGATCGAACGAGACGTGGAACGGGATTTCATCATGAACGCTCCGCAGGCGAAGGAATACGGGATCATCGATGAGATCATCGATCGCCCGCGGGCTACGACGACAGGCCAGTGATCTCCTGAATCAATTTGAGGTAGTGAAGGAGTAGCAGCAAATGAAAACGCGTACGGGATCCGATGAAGCTCTACGCTGTTCGTTCTGTCACAAGTCGCAGGACGCCGTTGCCAAACTGATTTCATCGCCAAGCGATTACCCGCGCGCTTACATCTGCGATGAGTGCGTTGCCGTCTGCAATTCGATTTTGGAAGACGACCGCACCGAGACCTCCGCAGGCGCCGCACCCACCCATTTGCCGAAGCCGCAGGAAGTGAAAGCGTTCCTCGACGAATATGTGATCGGCCAGGATCAGACGAAGAAGAAGCTGGCGGTCGCTGTCTACAACCACTACAAGCGCGTGCAGATGAACCGGACGCGCGGCGCCGATGTCGAGCTGCAGAAATCGAACATCCTGCTGGTAGGACCCACGGGCAGCGGCAAGACTCTGTTGGCGCACACGCTGGCGAAGATGCTCGATGTGCCGTTCGCGATTGTGGATGCGACCACGCTGACCGAGGCCGGCTATGTCGGCGAGGATGTGGAGAACATCATCCTGAAGCTGCTGCAGGCCGCCGACGGCGATGTGGCGCGCGCGCAGACCGGCATCATCTATATCGACGAAATCGACAAGATTGGGCGCAAGGACGAGAATCCTTCGATCACGCGGGACGTATCGGGCGAGGGAGTGCAGCAGGCGCTTCTGAAGATTCTCGAAGGTACTGTAGCCAACGTGCCGCCGCAGGGCGGACGCAAGCATCCGCACCAGGAATTCACGCCTGTCGACACGACCAACATTCTGTTTATCTGCGGCGGGGCGTTTGTGGGACTGGAGCGTGTTGTGGGCCGGCGGATCGGGAAGAAAGCGCTCGGTTTCAAAGCCATCGCCGACAAGGAGCAGCAGGATCCCAACGGAGCTCTTCTCCATCCGCAGCGCGACAGCGAATTGCTGCGTCAGGCCGAACCGCAGGACCTGATCCGGTTTGGGCTGATCCCGGAATTTGTGGGACGGCTGCCGGTGATGGGCATCCTGGACGAACTGGACGAGGCGGCGCTGGTGGAGATTCTGACCAAGCCGCGCAACGCGATCATGAAGCAGTATCAAAAACTGTTCGACTACGAGGGCGTCAAGCTGACCTTTACGGAGGATGCGACCCGCGCCGTCGCCCAGGAGGCGCTGTTGCGTAAAGTGGGAGCACGTGGTCTGCGCATGATCCTGGAAGAATTGATGCTCGACCTGATGTATCACCTGCCCAGCAACAAGAAGATCAAGGAACTGGAGATCGAAGCGGAGATGGTGAGGAACCGCAATCTCTCCATGATGCTGCTGGATAAGGCAGGCTGAGCCGGCGTTTCGGCCCATATTGGAATTTCCGGTTACGCGCGGGATGGCCGGCCTCTGACAAAACTGAGACGCTGTGTGGGCTAAATGCGTCTAAACACTGCAGCCGCCATCGATTCGCTGCTCGTGTCCAGTCGATTTCCTCAGATCGACAAAAGTGACCCCCGTTTGCACAGTCATTCTCCGGATGGGTTACTCTTTCCTAAGAGCATGACCCGTTACAATCGCCGGAAGATCGCAGCCTCGAAAGGAATCCCGTGAGCCAGCCGTCGAAAGAGAGCCGGGAACGAAACGAGCTTCGCAAATTCCCCATGATGCCCATCCGGGACATGGTCATCTTTCCCCACATGATGACCCCGTTTGTGGTGGGGCGCGAGTCGAGCGTGCGGGCTCTGGAAGAGGCGCTGAACGGCGAGCGCAAGATCTTCCTGGCGACCCAGCACGATGCGCGCGTGGATGAGCCGCGGCCGGAAGAAATTTATCAGGTCGGCACGGTGGGCAACATCGTGCAGAGCGTGCGCATGCCCGACGGGAACATCAAGGTTCTGGTCGAGGGAATGGAGCGCGCGCGTGCCGTCGAGATCAACGACACGGATGGGTTTTTCGTCGCAACCGTAAAGGTAGCGAAACCGCTGCCGGAGATTACTCCGCAGATCGAACAGCTGGTGCAGCGCGTGACGTCGCTGTTTGAGCAGTACGTGAAGCTGCAGCAGTCGCTCAATGTCGAAACGGTGGCCTCGGCGATCCGCACCGATGAGCCATCGAAGCTGGCCGATACGATCGCCGCCAATCTGCAGCTGGAAGTGCCGGATAAGCAGGAGCTGCTCGACATTTTCGATCTGCCGGAGCGGCTGCTGAAGATCGCTGACGTGCTCGACATCGAGATTGAAAAGCTGAACATGGATCGCAGCATCCAGTCGCGGGTGAAGCGGCAGATGGAGCGGGCGCAGAAAGAGTACTACCTCAACGAGAAGATCAAGGCGATCCAGAAAGAACTGGGGCGCGGCGAGAAGAGCGAGTTCGACGAGCTGAAGAAGAAGATCGAAACGTCGGGCATGCCCAAGGACGTGTTCGAGAAGGCGACGCAGGAGCTGAAAAAGCTGGAAGCGATGCCGCCGATGTCGGCCGAGTCGACCGTTTCGCGCAATTATCTCGACTGGCTGCTGGCCGTGCCGTGGAAGAAGCGGTCGAAGGAAACGCGGAGCATCGATCACGCCGAGAAGGTGCTCAACGCCGACCACTACGGAATCGAGAAGATCAAGGAGAGGATTCTGGAGTTTCTGGCCGTGCGCCAGCTGGTGAAGAATCCCAAGGGGTCGATCCTGTGCTTTGTCGGGCCGCCGGGCGTCGGCAAGACATCGCTGGGTATGTCGATTGCCAAGGCCACGGGACGGAAGTTTGTGCGCCTGTCGCTGGGCGGCATACGGGACGAAGCGGAGATTCGCGGTCATCGGCGCACGTATATCGGGGCGCTGCCCGGACAGATTATCCAGTCAATGAAGAAGGCGGGCACGCGGAATCCGGTGTTCATGCTGGATGAAGTGGACAAGATGGCTTCGGACTTTCGCGGCGATCCTGCCTCGGCGTTGCTGGAGGTGCTCGATCCGGAGCAGAACCACAGCTTCCAGGATCACTACCTCGACGTCGAGTACGACCTCTCGCAGGTGCTGTTTGTGGCGACGGCTAATGTGCTGCACACCATTCCAGCCGCACTGCAGGACCGCATGGAGATTCTGCGGCTGCACGGATACACCGAAGTGGAAAAGCTGGAGATTGCGAAGCAGTATCTGGTTAAGAAGCAGCGCGACAATACCGGGCTCACCGAGAAGAACGTCACTTACACCGACGCGGCGCTGACCGAGATGATTCGCAGCTACACGCGCGAGGCCGGGGTTCGGAATCTGGAGCGCGAGATTGGCAACGTCTGCCGGAAAGTTGCGCGGCGTGTCGTGAAGAGCGGGGCGAAGTACAAGGAGACACTGACTCCGGAGAATCTTGCGGAATTTCTGGGCGTGCCGAAGTTCCGGGATTCGATGGTTCACGAGAAGAGCGAAATTGGCCTCGTGAATGGCCTGGCGTGGACGGAAGTGGGCGGCAGCATTCTGCAGACCGAAGTGCAGGTGCTGGATGGCAAGGGCAAGCTCACCACCACCGGGCAGCTGGGCGACGTGATGACCGAGTCGGCGCAGGCGGCGCTTTCGTACGTGCGCAGCCGGGCGCAGCACCTCGGCCTGCCACGGGATTTCTATCGGAACGTCGACATTCATATCCATGTGCCCGAGGGGGCGATTCCGAAGGACGGGCCTTCGGCCGGCATTACCCTGGCGACCGCGCTGGCCAGCGCTCTGGCGAAGATTCCGGTGCGACGCGACCTGGCAATGACGGGTGAAGTGACGCTGCGGGGCAAAGTGCTGGCCATCGGCGGACTGAAAGAGAAGCTGCTGGCGGCTCATCGAGCCGGCATCTTTGAGGCGATTCTGCCGGAGGACAACCGGAAGGATCTGCCGGAGATCCCGGAGAACCTGAGAAACGCGATGAAACTCAACTTCGTCGACACGATGGACGAAGTTCTGAAGATTGCGCTCGAAGGGCCGTTGCCGGAGCTGCGGGAAGAGACGCCGAATGTGCTGGAGCCGGGCGTGCTGAACGTGCCGCCGGCGCCGGAACAAAGACCGCATCAGTAGCGGAGTGCAGGTTACAGAAAAGCCTGCAGCCTGCGGCCCGCAGAAGTCCTCCGCTCCGCGGTGACGTGAGCACCGATTCGAATAGAGAGTTGCACCTGGTGCTACAATCGATTCTGTGGCGAATCCAGGCTTTGCTCGCACGTTCAAGACAGCGTGGTTCGCAAGGGCGGCGCGGAAAGCCCACATTACCGATGAGCAGCTTTGTTCGGCAATCCTGCAGGTGATGGCCGGGCAGGCGGATGACCTCGGAGGCGGCGTATACAAAAAGCGGTTGAGGAAGAACCAATATCGCTCGATCATTCTCAGCAGAGCCAGGCAGCTCTGGATCTACGAATATCTGTTTGCCAAGCAGGATCGAGCGAACATTGAGGACGACGAATTGGACGAGTTTCGAAAACTCGCCCGGGTGTATGCGGGACTCTCAACCTACCAGGTGAACCAGTTACTGCGCGAGGGGGACTGGGTGGAGATTTGCGATGGCAACCAGGCGTAAATTCAGGAGCGATGCGTTTCAGGCGATCCACTCTTCGGCCTCCGCCATGTACAAAGTGGGAGCGATCGACAAGACCACGATGCGACACTTCGATGAGTCGTGTCTCCGCACTCCACCGGTATTAAAGCCAGCTCAGATCAGAAAGCTTCGGCTGCGGCTTCGGGTCAGCCAGCCGGTCTTCGCTCGTTATCTCAACACCAGCGAATCCACGATCGAAAAGTGGGAAACAGGTGCAAAACAGCCCAGTGGCATGGCACTCAAGCTTCTGTCTGTTGTCGAAAAGCATGGGCTCGAGGCACTCGCATAGGCCGGCGGGGCCCTGCATATCTAACTCTCTGCGGCAAAGGCCGCACCAGTAGCAGGGTGCAGGTTGCAGCAAAGCCTGCAGCCAGCGGCCTGCAGACTGCAGCTGGCTGCTAAAACGCTGCGAGCTAAGAGCGGTTCGCTGAAAAGCGGATAGCGTTTCAGTGAACGACTCCGCCGGCGCCTGCACTCCAAACACCCATTTGATCTGGTGCGCGCGGCCCTTGCCAGCGCGCCAGATCGAACGATTCTCCCGAGTGAGCATTTGTCTTCGCGACGGGACTAAAGTGGAGCGGCTTGCCCGGCTCGCATTGCTGCGGCTTTTCGCTGGCCTCGTAGAAATCTGCTTCGCCATCCTTTTTCCCTACAACCTGGGCGTGGCCGTCGGGATCGACGAGGACGGCAACTTGTTCATCGACACCGATGGCGCGGATGGTTTTTGTCTGGCCGGATGCGAGAATACGGGCCATGAAGACCAGCAGGCGGCCTTCGCGGTGGCGCGTGTCGAAGTGGGAGTCGGTGATGATGCCGTGCAGGATCGGAATGCCGAGCAGATCGGGAGCGATGACGACCTGACGGGCGAAGGGATCGGCGAGGGCTGCGTCGGAGCTCAGATCGGGACCGTCGGGCGGATCGTTTTGGGCGGAGTAGATGTACTGGCCGAGGACAGCGAGTCCGGCGCTGGTTCCTCCGATGGGGATTCCTCGCTTCACAGCATCGCGCAAAGCCGTTTCGGCGGGGGTTCCGGCCCAGAAATTGATGTAGCGGGCCTGATCGCCGCCGGATATGAAGATGGCGGCGGCATTTGTAATGGCGGTGGTGACAAATGGATCGCCGGCTGCGGTTCGCTCCGGAATGATCAGGGTAGCGACCGAGTTGAGGTGGCAGAGGCCCTGAATGTATGGGTTATAGGCGTCGGTTCCGGTGGCGCGGAGGACCAGCAGGTCGCCGCCGTCAGCGTGATTGCAGAACCAGCGGAAGGCTTCGTCGAGATCCTTACCGCCACCCATGAGGGTGTATCCGGCGTGGGGATGGACGTGGATGTTGGTGGGCGATCCGACCCGGAAATATTGGTATGCCGGAACAGACTGAGCCTGGCTGCTGAGCGCCATGGCCAGCAGCAGAAGAAGGGCGGGCTTCATATGGCTGCGAGAGCCTGATCCAAGTCGGCGAGGATATCGGCGATGTCTTCGATGCCGACGGAAATGCGTACCAGGCCTTCGGTGATGCCGATGCGCCGGCGTTCTTCCGGCGAAACCGCAGCGTGCGTGGTGGTGGCCGAATGCGAGATGAGCGATTCGACACCGCCGAGAGATTCGCCGTTGGTGATGATGCGGACGCTCTGCAGGAGTTTGTCGGCGTTGGCGCGTGAGCCGACTTCGAAGGCGATCATCGAGCCGAAGCCGCGCATCTGGCGTTTGGCCAGCTCGTGCTGCGGGTGCGATTCAAGGCCGGGATAGAAGACGTGCTGAATTTTCGGGTGCTTCGCGAGGTAAGCGGCGACCTGGCGGCCATTTTCATCGTGCTGGCGCATGCGGACAGGGAGGGTTTTGACACCGCGCAGGATGAGCCAGCTCTCGAAGGGGGAGAGAATGCCGCCGGTGCATTTTTGCACGAAGCGGAAGGTCTCAGCATGCTCGGGTTTGGTGGCGACGAGGACTCCGCCGAGGCCGTCGGAGTGGCCGTTCAGAAACTTGGTGGTGGAGTGCATGACGATATCGGCGCCGAACTCGATAGGGCGCTGGAAATACGGCGACATGAAGGTGTTGTCGACGCTCATATCGATGCCGTGCTCGTGACAGACATTGGCCACGGCGCGAATGTCGGTGAGGGTCATCATCGGGTTGGTGGGCGTTTCGATGTGGACGAGCTTCGTAGTGGGGCGAATGGCGCGGCAAACGTTCTCGGGATTCGAGGTGTCGACGAAGGAGAACTCGATGCCATGACGGACGATGACCTGGCTGAAGAGGCGGGTGGTGCCACCGTAGACGTTGTCGCCGCAGATGACGTGATCGCCGGCGTTGAGCATGGTGACGAGGGCAGCGATGGCGGCCATGCCGCTGCCGAAGACGTGACCGGAGGCTCCGCCTTCGAGCGAGGCGAGATTGGTTTCGAGGGCGTCCCGAGTGGGGTTGGAGACGCGGGAGTATTCCCAGCCGCGGTGTTTCTCGATGCCCTGGAGTTCGTAGGTGGAGGTGAGGTAGATGGGGACGTTGACGGCGCCGGTGCGCGGGTCGGGTTCCTGTCCGTCGTGGATGGCGCGGGTGGAGAAGCCGTGTTGGGTGTCAGTCATGTCAAAAACAGGGTACAGGGTACAGGGTGCGGGGTACAGGGCAGCCGGGGGGGACCGAAAAACGAGAAAAGGGGCGAGCCGGACCGATGCCAGGCCGATTCCCAAAATGACCCAGAGCAGTACTTTCGAGGTGTAACAAGCATCAAGTCGTATTGACAATCCCAGGCCAGAAGCGTTCGCTACTTGCTGTGGGGTGAACCTGGCGGGGTTGGAGGTTGTTGGTTGTGGGTTTTGGTTTGGGGTGTTGCTCCCTGAGCGGGCGGCAGTGTAGTCTTACTCGGTAACCGATAGGAGAGCGGGTTGAGCAAGCCTTCGGAACTGGTTCAGGGGACCCTGGACATGCTGCTGCTGAAGATCCTGGCGCTGGAGCCGCTGAATGGGTGGGCCATCAGCCTGCGCCTGAAACAAATCTCCGGCGAGGTGCTGGGGGTCAGCGTCGGGTCGCTCTATCCGGCGCTGCACAAGCTGGAGCAGCGGGGCTGGATCCGGGCGCAATGGGGATCGAGCGCCAACAATCGTCGCGCCAGGTATTATTCGCTGACGCGGATGGGGCGGAAGCAGCTGGAAAAAGAGGCAGCGGCCTGGAACCGCCTCTCCGACGCGATTACCGCCATCGTGAATCTCAGGGAGGCCTGAGGATGAGCTTCGCCGAATGGTTTTCGTCGCTGCGCGTGCGAACGCGCGCGCTGTTCCACCGCGAGCGAGCCGGCCAGGAAATCGACGATGAGCTGCGGGATCATCTGGAACAGCAAATCGCAGAAAACCTGGCAGCGGGCATGCCGGCCGAGGAGGCCCGCACCCAGGCGCTGCGCGCACTGGGCGGGATCACGCAGATCAGGGAACAGTGCGTGGAGGCGAAGCGATTCAACGCGGCGGAAGATTTTGTCGAGGATTTGCGGTATGGGCTAAGGCAACTGCGGCGCAACCCGGGATTTTCCGCCTTGGCCCTGCTGTGCCTGATTTTGGGAATTGGCGCGAATGCGGCGGTCTTCAGCTGGCTGGAAGGAGTCTTATTCCGGCCCTATCCGATGGTGGCCCACCAGGAGCGGCTGGTTGCGCTGGCCGGGACGTCACGCGGCGAGAGCGGGGCAACGGAGATCGCGTGGCCGGATCTGCTGGTGGTGCGAGAGAGCTGCACGCAGTGCGAGGCGGTCTTCGTTAGCAAGATTACCTCCAGCACACTGAACATCGGAGCGCGCGCGGAAGTGACGGTGGGCAGCATTGTTTCCGCCAACTATTTCGAGGCGATCGGCGTTCGTCCTGCTCTGGGGCGCGGTTTCGAACCCAGCGAGGAGATCGGGAGCAATGGGCATCCGGTGGTGGTGATCAGCAATCAGCTTTGGCGGCGGCGGTTCCACGGGGATCCGAACATTGTCGGAAAAGTGCAGCGACTGAATAACGTGCCGCACACGATCATCGGAGTTGCGCCGGCCGGATTCTATGGAACCTTTGTAGGCTGGGCGATGCAGTTCTGGGTTCCGGCCTCAATGGAGGAGACCTTCGAGAGCGGCGGATACAAGCTGGAGGATCGCGGGGCGCGGTGGGTTGAAGCGTATGCGCGACTGAAGCCGGGAGTGACGCGCGCGCAGGCGCAGGAGGAAGTGTCGGCCATTGCGGTCAGGCTGGAGAGAGAGTACCCGGCGACGAATCGCGGGCGGGGGATGCGGTTGTGGCCGTTGTGGGCGACTCCGTTTAATAACGCCGGCACATTGCTGCCCACGCTCGAGATCATGATCGTGGTGGTGGCGTTCGTTCTGCTCATTGCGTGCGCGAATGTCGCGAACCTGCTGCTGGTGAGGTCGTTCGGGCGGCGGCAGGAGATGACGGTTCGCCTGGCGCTGGGGGCCAGCCGGGTTCGCTTGCTGAAGCAGCTGCTGACGGAAACGCTGATCCTCGCGGCGCTCGGCACGGGCGGCGGGCTGCTGGTGGCGTGGCTGAGCCGGCACGCGCTGGTTCTGCTGCTGCCGGCGCGCTCCGGGGTGTCGATGTACCTGCCGGGCGAGATCGACTGGCGGGTGATGATGCTGAACGCGGGCATTTGCCTGGCGGTGACGCTGATGGTTGGGCTGGTTCCGGCGCTGCAAACGCGGGAGCTGCAACTGGCCGATGCGCTGCGGTCTGAAGCGTCGGCAGTGGTGGGGGCGCGGGGCAGGGCATGGATGCGGTCCGGGATGATTGTCTTCCAGGTGGCTCTAAGCTTCATCCTGCTGGTGGGGGCGGCGCTGTTGATGGAGAGCCTTGAGAAGATCCGGACGACGAGTCCTGGATTTTCGACGACCAGCGTGGTGCAGACGGGCGTGTCGCTGGTGGCTGCGGGCTACGATGCGCCGCGGGCCCGAGACTTTCAGGACGAGCTGATGGATCGGGTGCGGGCGATGCCGGGAGTGGAGTCGGCGGCGTATGCGCGTCTCTCCCCGCTTGGCAATGGCAGTTACTCGTCGACGCCGATCGCGGTGGATGGTTATGACGTTCCTCTGGTGGATCAGCCGACGGTCGAATACAACCAGGTGGGTCCGGACTACTTTGCGACGCTGGGGATCGGGTTACTTACCGGGCGGGAATTTACGCGGAACGACAACGAGAACGCGCCGCTGGTGGCGATCGTGAATCGGACGATGGCGGTGCGGTTCTGGCGCGGTGAGGACCCGATCGGCCGCCGCGTGAAGATCAAAGGCGGGTGGGCGAGGATGGTCGGAGTCGCGGCCGATGCGAAGTACGAGAGCATGCGCGAGGACCCGAAGCCGTTTTTCTATGTGCCGCTGCGGCAGGATTTCGCGCGAGGGCCGGTGTTGTACGTGCGCACGACCCAGCCGGTGCGGGCGGTTGCGGAGGCGCTCGTCAGTCAGGTGCATGCTCTGGACGCGAATGTCGCGCTGTATGAGTTACTGACGCTGCAGGAGCAGGTGAACCGGTCTACCTCACCGCAGCTGGTGGCGGTCACCCTGGTCAGTCTGCTGGGAGGATTGGCGGTGATCCTGGCCGCGGTGGGGCTGTATGGGGTCATTTCCTATTCGGTCGCGCAGAGCCGGCGAGAGCTGGGGCTGCGCATGGCACTGGGCGCGGACGGTCCGCGGTTGCTGCGCATGGTGATTGGGCGCGGGCTGCGATTGACGGGGGCCGGCATTCTGCTGGGGGCGGCGGCGGGGTTCGTGCTGACGCGGATGCTGGGGAAGCTTCTTTTCAACGTGAGCCCGCACGATCCGGTGGCGTTCGGGTCGGCGCTGGCGGCGATGACGATCATCGCTATCGCTGCGTGTCTGCTGCCGGCGTGGCGGGCAACACGGATTAATCCCACACAGGTATTGCGCAGCTAAGGGTTCTGCCGTGCAGGACGGGCGGACGCGCGCTTGACACCTGGCGTCGAGTGGGATCACTATATGTTGCTATGCAACCTATGCGAGTGAAACTGTTCGACCGGGAACTGAAGAAGGGGAGCGCGGAGCTGCTGATTTTGTCGCTGATCGAACACCGGCCGCGGCACGGGTACGAGATCAGCAAGCTGATCGAGCAGCGGTCGGACGGGGTGCTGAAGTTCAATGTGGCGTCGTTTTACCCCTTGCTGTATCGGCTGGAAAAGCGGGGATTCATTTCGGGGCGGTGGGTGGAGAAGGCGGGGCAGCGCAGGCGGCGCTACTACCAGCTGACGGCGCAGGGGCGGACGGTGCTGAAGGAGCAGCGGAGTTCGTGGGCGGATTTCGTGAACGCGATCAACCGCATCACCGGAGAGGAACATGCCTGACTGGCCGCAGGAGATTCGGGCGGCGATTGCGAGGCTCGACCTCGATCCGGCGAGGGAAGCCCTGCTGGTGGAGGAGCTGTCACAGCATCTTGCGGACCGCTACAACGAATTGCGGGGCGAGGGCGTTGGGGACGGGGACGCCTGCCGCTTGCTGCGAGCGGAATTGAACGACGGCAAGCTGGTGGGGGAGCTGAGTTCGATTCTCGCGCCGGCGCGGGAGGCCGCTGCCCCGGGGCTGGAGGGGCAGGAGCGATTTTTCGCGGGGCTGGGACGGGATCTTCGCCAGGCACTGCGGCTGCTGCGGCTGAATCCTGGGTTTGCGGCGGTGGCGATTTTATCGCTGGCGCTTGGGATTGGCGCGAACACCGCGATTTTTGAGCTGCTGGATGCGGTTCTGCTGCGCACGCTGCCGGTGGGGTCGCCACAGCAACTCGCGGAGATTCAGGAAATCCACGGAGGGCGCATCGGAACCACGGTGGCGCGGCAACGGGACTTCTCCTCTGCCATATGGGAGCAGTTGCGGCATCAGCAAAAGGCGTTCTCCGGCATTGTGGCATGGAGCACGGAGCGGCTCGACCTGGGACAGGGCGGCGAGGCACGTTACGCCAACGGCATGTGGGTGAGCGGCAGTTTCTTCGATGTGCTGCAGGTGCGGCCGATGCTGGGGCGGCTGATCGCGCCGAGCGACGACGTTCCAGGGTGCGGCGTGCGGGGCGTGGTGATCAGCAACGCGTTCTGGCAGCGGGAATTTGGCAGCCGCAGCGATGCGGTGGGGAGCAAGCTGTCACTCGACGGCCATCCGTTTGAGATTGTGGGCGTCACGCCAGCGGGTTTTTATGGGCTTGAAGTCGGGCGCAGCTTCGATGTTGCCGTGCCGCTGTGCAGCGAGCCGGCGATTCGAGGGCAGGACGCGTGGACTCACAGCTCGACGACGTGGTGGCTGGCGGCGATCGGGCGGCTGAATCCTGGATGGACTTTGAAGCATGCGACGGCGCAACTGGCTTCGACCGCACCGGGGATTTTTGCGGCAACGCTGCCTTCGGACTACGATGCGTCGGCGAGGAAGGATTATCTGCGGTTCAGCCTGAAGGCCGAGCCGGCGGCGACCGGCGATTCGGAGTTGCGCAAACAGTTTGCCGCTCCTTTGTGCGTGCTGCTGACGATTTCGGGGCTGGTGCTGCTGATTGCGTGCGCGAATCTGGCGAACCTGATGCTGGCGAGGGCCGGCGCGCGGCAGCGGGAGATGGCGTTGCGGCTTACGCTGGGCGCGTCGCGGGCGCGGCTGGTGCGGCAACTGCTGGTGGAGAGCCTGGTGCTGGCGGTGAGCGGGGCGGCGGTGGGCGTTGCTCTGGCACAGGTGCTGGGCCGAGGCTTGATCGCGTTCATCGGCAACGCACAGGACCCTGTGTATCTCCCTCTGTATCCGGATTTGCGGGTGCTCGGGTTCACGGTGGGCGTGGCGCTGCTGACGTGCGTGCTGTTCGGGGTCGCTCCGGCGCTACAGGCTGCGCATGCCGATCCGGGGACGGTGATGAAGGCGAGCGGACGCGGCCTGACGGCGGGGCGGGAACGGTTCCTTCTGCGCCGAGGGCTGATTGTGTCGCAGGTGGCGCTGTCGCTGGTGCTGCTGGTTGCGGCGCTGCTGTTTGTACGGACGTTCAGGAATCTGCTGGCGGAGAATGCCGGGTTCGAGCAGGACAATGTGGTGGTCGCGGATTTCGATTTTTCGCCGCTGCATCTCCCGGTTGCGAGTCATCTGGATTACAAGCGCGAATTGCTGGCCAGGGTGAGGAGCACGCCAGGGGTGACGGCAGCGTCGGAGATCAACGTCGTGCCGTTGAGCGGCAATGGATGGAACGAATTCATCGACATTCCGGATACCTCGATTTCTCGAAAGCTGGTGTACTTCAATTCGGCGAGCACGGGATTTTTCGAAACGATGCGGACGCCGCTGCTGGCGGGGCGGGATTTTAACGAGAACGACACGCCGACGTCGCCGCTGGTCGCCATCGTCAACGAGAAGTTTGCGCGGACCTTTTTCCCCGATGGGAATCCCATCGGCAGGACGTTTGGGAAGAGACAGTTGGACGGGAAGCCCGATCAGGTATATCGGATCATTGGCGTGGTGGGAGACACGAAGTATCAGGATCTGCGCCAGGATTTCGTCCCGATCATCTACGTAGCCTATTACCAGATGACGGACCCCGGCACGGATTCGACGTTCCTGGTGCAGTCGAGCGAGGCCCCGGCGTCGCTGATCGCGTCGCTGAAGCGGACGGCGGCCGAGACCAGTCCTGGGATCGTGCTGAATTTCAGCGTGTTCAGAACGTCGGTTCTTGAGGGATTGATGCGGGAACGACTGATGGCGACGCTGTCCGGTTTCTACGGCGCGCTGGCGGCGATTCTGGCGATGGTGGGGATTTACGGGATCATCTCGTATATGGTGGTGCGGCGCAGAAACGAGATTGGGGTGCGGATCGCGCTGGGCGCGGGGAAGACGAATATTTTGGGCATGGTGCTGCGGGAGACCCTGACGCTGCTGACGATTGGGGTGGTGGCAGGTGCGGTGCTGGCGGTTGCGGCAGGGAGCGTGGCGCGGGCTATGCTGTTCGGGCTGAAGCCGGCCGATCCGCTGGTTCTGGTTCTGGCGGTGGGGAGTTTGACGCTGATTGCGCTGGCTGCGAGCGTGCTTCCCGCTGCGCGGGCGACCGCAGTCGACCCTATGCAGGTGCTGCGGGAGGAGTAGAGCGGCTGGCGGGGCGCTGGGTGCGTTCCTGTGGTCACATTGGGCGCAATTTCATGGAACCTTCTGACGGTCTGGTCCGTCTGTGTCGGGTTGTGAGGAACGACATCACTCGACGATGAAGGACAATAGATTCCATGAAGACTGATACTGGCTTTTTTTCTGCTTTGCGTGCGCAGGTTGAGGACTCGAATCGACTTTTTACAGGAAATTTTGGGCGTGCGGCGCTGTGCGTAGCCGCGCTGGCGGTGGGAGTGGCGGCCGGATGCGGATCCGGCGGCACGACTACGTCGGGCGGCGGTGGGTTCAACGGCGGAAACACGCTGATGACGGTGGTGGCATCGAGCGCGGCCAACGATCAACTAACGCGGTTCAGCTTAACGCTGAACAGCCTGACGCTGACGGAGAAGGCGGGTACGAGCGTGGCGGTGGTGAACGGTCCGCAGCAGGTGGAGTTCATCCATCTGAACGGAGGCGCGGAACCGCTGCTGACGGTGAGCGTGCCGCAAGGCGTCTATACAGCGGCGACGGCGACGGTGGGCGGGGCGTCGTTCACATGCGCGGTGCAGCAGCAGGGCAGCGACACGACGAGCACCTATGCGTATGGGGCGACGCCGAGCAGCCAGGTGACGGTGAATCTGCCGCAGCCGCTGATGGTGAGCGGGGACACGATGGCGGTGTCGCTGCAACTGCTGGTGTCGCAGTCGGCGAGTTTTCCTTCCAATTGCTATGACCAGGGAGCGCAGTATTCGATCACGCCGACGTTCAACCTGGCGGCGATGACGGTGGCGGCGCAGCCGGTGAATTCGACCAACGGGAAGATGACGGCGCTGGAGGGGCTGGTGCAGAGCACGGGCGGGGAGCCGAACAGCTTTACGGTTGCGTCGGCGGACGGCACGCCGGTTGGATCGACGATGAGCACTGTATGGCGCGTGAACACGAGCGGGAACACGGTGTTCCAGGGAATCGGCAATGCGGAAGGACTGACGGCGGGCATGCCGGTGGACATGGACGGAATGCTGCAGGCGGACGGGTCAGTGCTGGCGACGCGGGTGGCGGTGCCGGATGCGAGCACGACGACGCTGACGGTGAACAGCGGGCCGCTGGACCAGGTGACGTCGTCGGTGTCAATCCTGAGCGAGGTGAATCAGGAGGCGGAGGGGTCGCAGATGTACATTAGCGGCTGGCCGGTGTTCAACTTCAGCAATACGACGCTGGCGACGTGGGGCGGGCTGACGAACGTGGCGAGTTTGCCGTTTGCGGCGAGCTTCAACGCGGCGAACATGGTGCCGGGGCAGATGGTGGCGATCACGACGCACGCGACGCAGGTCGAGCCGTATCCGACGGTGGTCCCGGCGACGGTGGAGACGCTGATGCCGCAGACGATCAACGGTACGGTGGAGGCGGTGGGGACGGCAGGAGCGTTTACGACGTACACGGTGGAGCTGGCGCCGTACGACTTGTTCCCGCAGTTTGCGGTGCAGGCTGGAGAGCCGACAGTGCTGACGAATCCGCAGACGGTGGTGGTGTACGCGGACACGAATACGCAGGTGGTGACGGCGCCGTCGGCGGGGAGTGTGGCGCGGTTCACGGGCGTGATCTTCGACGACAACGGGACGCTGCGGATGGACTGCACGCAGGTGTTGGCGGGGGTGGCGGAGTAGGGAGGGCCGAGTCGAGGCGCTCGAGTTGCTAGCTGGGGTGCTTGTCGCGAAAGCTGATGCTGAGCATGATGCTCATGGCGGCGATGCCGGTGAAGGAGGCGACGAGGGCGGGGAGGTTGTCGGCGGAGACTTTTCCGACGCGCGTGAGGATGTAGCCGACAACCAGGTTCAGGAGAGCCCAGAGGACGTTGACGGTGGGCGAGGAGAGTCCTTTGCCGGGCGGTTTGGAGAACGGGGAGGGGAAGGGATCGCCGCAGATTCCTTTGACGAAGTGGGGGACGAAGTTGGCGAGAAACATTCCGGCGAAGAAGCAGGCGACGTAGGTGTACCAGGGCATGAGGAGAGGGTACAGGGTGCAGGGGACAGGGTACAGTCACTAGCCGGGAGCCGGGAGCCGGGAGCCGAGGTGGGGGGGCCCCCGAGTCAGTTCGGACCCTGGGAAAGCTTTTGGCTCATTTGCTGGAGCTTGTCGAAGTTGGCTTCGACGAAGGCGGCGTTTTCGGGAGTGACGGAGTTGGGCGGGTAGTCCTTGATCATGCCCTGCTTCTTCATGCCGACGAAGGTGACGTCGTTGATGAAGGCGATGCTGACGATGATGAATTCGCGGGTGGTGAGCGACTGGGCGTGAATGGCGGTAGCGACCTGGGGGAAACTCGCGTCGATATTCTTCGCGCGCTGATCGATGGTGAGGTTGGGGCCGGAGTCGGCATCCATTTTGGCCTTGAGGGCGGGATCGGCGGCGGTGAGTTTGTTGACAGCGTCGAAGGCGGCGACGAGTTTCTGAACCTTATCCATGGTGAGGGTGTACTTGCGGGCCTCGGCGAGGTCGGGATTGTCGGGGGCCTGAGCGACCGCGGTGTGGAAGGTGGCGGCGAGCGCGAGGACGGCGAGGCAGACGGGCAGAACGCGGAGAGGCTTCATGGGCGGATGGACCTTGTGGGTGCGGATTTGAATCATGCCGAAGGAATTAGGTCAGCAGTGTACCGCAGCGGGGTTGGGGATGGCAGCAGGATTTTGGCACAGCTCCAAGGGGGCGCAGCGGTCGTCAGGCGCCGCGGGGATCGCGAATGGAGAGAAGAACGCCGATGTACTGGCGAACTTTGGTGAGGAGAGCGGGTGTGGCTTTGGAGTGAAACTCGGCGCCCCGGCTCGACCAGTCCAGGCTCTTTAGCTGATCGACCAGAACGGCGCCTTCCACTTTTCCCACGGTAGCGGGCAGGGCGAAAGGGTAAGGCTTGCGCTCGCTCGTGAGTGGGCAGACGACGGCGAGGCCGCTGGCGCGGTTGTAGCGGACATCGGTGAGAACAAGCGCTGGGCGGCGCTTCGCCTGCTCGCGACCGACCTGCGGATCGAAGTCGAGGAAGACGATGTCGCCGGCACCGGGGACGTAAGAAGCTACCATTCGACCGATTCCTTCGCGCGTTCCCGGCCGGCGGGGATCTCCTCATAGCGATTCTCGGGGGTGATGCGGGAGACGAGAGCGGCGAGGGTCGGAATCTTGCCTACGCGGTGAAGGTGGACGGCGCCTTCGGTGGAGACTTCGATCTCGAGAGGGTCACCGACGCGGAGTTTGGCTTCGTCCGCGATGGGTTTGGGAATGCGGACGGCGAGGCTGTTGCCCCACTTCAGCATTTGGGCACGCATTTCGAGCTCCCGGTCGACTGGGTTATACGCCGCATTATCAACGTAGATACATTGTATCATTTGGTTGGGGCGACAAACGCCCCGCGAGGGCGAGGCGTTTGGGATCGGTCCTTTGGGTATCGACCGTGAGCCCTCGTCCGCGGCGATCAGGGGATGGCGGGTAGTTCCCCGGCGATGGTTGTGGCGGCTGAGCTGCAAACTGGGTGGCCCCAGCCGGCGGCGCTGACGCCGATGCCAAGGTTGGGCGCGTTCGTAATGTCGTAAACGATATTGTCGGGCCTGGCGTTATCGCCGCTTACTCCCGCCGGGACATGATCGAGCGCGAGGGAATGGCGGGTGCGCCATGCGATGTTGTGGTCCGCGCAGGAGGAATCGCCGCTGACGCCAAGACCGCCGAGTAACTGACCCTGGGCGTTGTAAAGGCCGAGGCCGCCGCCGAAGACGTTCACGCCGCCGATGTGGAAGCCGACCATGGGATCGTTCGACTGTCCATAGTTTCTGGGATCACCGCCATAGGCGACGATGGGATCGATGGGGTTGCTGGCCTGAAGGCCGAAGAGGCTGCCACCTGGCTGGGTGGCGGAATACAGATTGGCCGTGGACAACGCGAGCTGAGGGAGGCTGAAGGCGTTAGCGGTGTTAGCCTTTTGCGCGGCGATATTGCGGCTGCCGGGCCACTGCGAGCCTCGATTAACGCCGGTGAAGGCAACGGCGCAGACAATGCCATCACGATTGACGATGACTCCCCACATATCAAGGTTGAATCCGCCGTTGGATTGTGCGCGGGCGGACATGAGGGCGGTCTGCAACTGATTGTGGTTGGGCAGCCCTTTGCAGGCCGAGGCAAGGCCGTCGTCGTGGGTGGAAGCGGTCTGCGCCGAAGCCGCGAGACTGACGCCTACGCCTACGACGAGGATCGTCGACAGGAATTTGATCTTGTTCATGAGTGGTTCTCCTCGTGGGTTGGGGAGCGCGTTTCCTGCGGGGGGATTTCGGATACCGGCTCCGGATTCGTGGCGGAACGGTAGCACAGTGAAGAAAGAGCGGGCAACCGTGATGGATGGAAATTTGTGGCGGGCGGGAACGGCTGGGTCAAGGCGGCGTGGAAGGTGTTCCTGGACGTCAGAGACCGCCGGCGAAGATGTTTTTGGAGAGGTAGCGTTCGGCGGAGTCGGGGATTAGGGTGGCGACGCGTTTGCCTGGGCCGAGGCGTTGGGCGATGGCGCAGGCGCAATGGATCATGGCGCCGGAACTGGAGCCGGCGAGGAGGCCTTCTTCGGCGGCGAGGCGTTTGACGGCGGCGAAGGCTTCTGTATCAGGGACTGCTACGATTTCGTCGCAGACGGAGCGGTCGAAGGTGTTGGGGATGAAGGAGACGCCGATGCCTTCGACTTTGTGGGGGCCGGGTTCGCCTCCCTGCAGGATGGAGCCCTGGGTTTCGACGGCGACGGTGAGGATGCGCGGGTCTTGCTCCTTGAGGAAGCGCGCGATGCCGGAGAAGGTGCCGCCGGTGCCGACGCCGGCGACGAAGGCGTCAATGCGGGCGTCCATCTGCTCCCAGAGTTCGACGGCGGTGGTGTCGTGGTGGAACTGGGGGTTGGCGGGGTTGTCAAACTGGAGGGCGGCCCAGACGTTGGGGTCGGATTTGGCGAGGGCGAGGGCGCGGCGGATGGCTCCAGACATGCCTTCGGATTCGGGGGTGCGGTGGACTTCGGCGCCGAATCCGCGCATGAGCGCGCATTTTTCTTCGGCGTAGCCTTCGGGGACGTAGAGAACGACGCGGTAGCCGCGGTTGACGCCGACGAGGGCGAGTCCAACGCCGGTGTTGCCGGCTGTAGCTTCGGTGATGATGGAGTTTTTGTGGAGGATGCCGCGGTGTTCGGCGTCGAGGATCATGCCGAGGGCGGCGCGGTCTTTGACGGAGCCGCCAGGGTTGAGGAATTCAAGCTTGGCGAAGAGGTCGGCGGAGTCGGGCGGCGGGAGGCGGCGGAGTTGGAGGACGGGCGTGTGGCCGATGAGGGTGGTGATGTCGGCGGCGACGCGAAGGTGGCTTGGCACGCTGGTCTGGGTCATAAAGGACTAGTCAGGATACCAGCGAATCGCCCGGCCTCCCGGTCCGCGGGCTCGCGCGGCATAGAGTTGAGGGGTGAGCGTCGAAATTAGCCCGAGGAAGTTGAGGAATGGCCCGTGGGCGGAAGGCTACGCTTTGCACGTCCATATGCTGAGCAGCAGTTTCACGGGATACAACGAGTATGGGCATGCTCAGTTTGACAGCGTTCGTTCACCGGTTGGAGAGCTGTTATTTCAGTTGAAATACCGCAACGACCAGACCGCAGTTGACCCGCTTGCCGAGGTTGCGGCAGAGTTCCTGAATCGATGGAAGCCGCCCGTCGAAGGGATCATTCCGGTGCCGCCGTCCCAGGCGAGAAAAAGTCAGCCGGTTGTTGCGATTGCAACGGTGCTAGCGAAGCGCACGGGGATGCCGCTTTTGGGTTCCTGCCTTTCGAAGGTGAAATCAACCCCGCAGATGAAGGACGTTCTTGATTACCATGAAAGAATGGAGGCATTGAAGGATGCTTTTGCCGTCGGATCCGACGAGGTGAGAGGTAAGAAGGTTTTGTTGTTCGACGATCTCTTTGGTTCCGGCGCTACGGTGGGCCAGATTGTCGAAATGCTGAAGACGCAGGGAGGCGCCAGTGCTGTTTACCTGCTTACCCTGACGACGAAATAGGCGGGTCATGAATGTTTTTATCGGGGGATCACGGGCGGTCTCAAAGCTGAATGTGCCATTGCGCGCGCGTTTGGATGAGTTCCTTCGGCGCGGCGATACGATCCTGATCGGCGATGCGAACGGCGCGGATAAGGCCGTGCAGCAATATCTCGCGGAGCGAGAGTATCGCAACGTGATTGTGTTCTGCATGGAAGAATGCCGCAACAACGTTGGCGGGTGGCCGACCAGGAGTGTGAGGCCGCCGAGCCAGCGCAGGGATTTCAGTTATTACGCCGCGAAGGATCTTGCCATGGCGCAGGAAGCAAAGTGCGGCATGATGCTGTGGGACGGCAGGAGCAAGGGCACGCTGCAAAATATGCTGAACCTTGTCGGCGCCGGGAAGCGGACCCTTGTTTACTTCGCTCCGGCTAAGGACTTCTTCGTCGTTGCTGCAGAACAGGATTTACACGCCCTGCTGGACCGCTGCGATCAGCGCGACATTGAAGCGGCCGCGCGCGGGTTGGGGCTCAAGTCACTTCATGAGCCTCATTTGCCGCTTTCGGTCTCGCGGTCCTAGTCCACAGCTTCCCGCGACGCGAGACCTGGCTGAAAATCAATCTATTGGGCTGTGGGTGCGGATGCGGCGACGGCGCCTTTGCCGGGGGTTTGGGATTCGGGTTTGGGATAGTAGCCGGTGCGGGTGCGCACGAAGAGCTTGCTGTGGTGGGGGGCCCTGGCATCGACATGGACGGTGCGGTATCCGCCGAGTTTGGCCGGTTTGCTGGAGTGGTAGCCGATGGTGTACTGGTTGCGGATGTCTTTGGCGACTTCGGCGGCGATGACGTCGACGTCGGCGAGCGAGTGCGGGAAGAAGGCGAGTCCGCCGGTTTCGTCGGGGAGGAGCTGGAGGGCGCGGCGGGCGCGGTGTGCTTCCTGGCCCTTGTCCTCGTCGCCGAAGAGCAGGCCGATGGCGTAGACGACCGGACCCTGCAGATCCTGAATGCGGCGGATGGTTTGCTCGAGGTTGAGGGTGGAGGCGTTGTCCTCGCCGTCGGTGATGATGAGGAGGACCTGCTTGGGGAGGCGGGCGCCATGGGAGAGCTGATCGGCGGAGGCGACGACGGCGTCGTAGAGGGCGGTGCCGCCGCGGGATTCGATGTGGGAGAGGCCTTCGCGGAGCTTGTTGATGTCGGAGGTGAAGTCCTGATCGAGGAAGGCCTCGTCTGAGAAGTTGACGATGAAAGCTTCGTCCTGAGGATTGGAGGCGCGCACGAGGTCGAGCGCGGCGGTGTTGACGGCGGCGCGTTTGTCGCGCATGGAGCCGGAGTTATCGATGAGGATGCCGAGGGAGATGGGCACGTCGGAGTGGGAGAAGGCAACGATGTTCTGGAGGGTGTTGTCTTCAAAGACGTGGAAGTCGGCCTGGGCGAGATCCTGGACGAGATGACCGTCGTTGTCGATGACGGTGCAGTTGAGGACGACTTCGTCGACGTTGCGGGTGAGGGTGTAGACGCCGTGCTCGCGTTTCGCCTCCTGGTTGGCGGTGGGGTGGGAGGGACTGACGGGCGCGTTGTCGGCAGCGTCGGGCGAAACGATGGGGTCGCGGTCAACGTCGAGCGGAGGCTGGGTTTCGGGGAGCTGCGGGGAAGGAACGACGGCGGGCGCGGCCGGGGCTGCCTGGGGCGGGGCGGTCTGGGGAGCGGAGGGTGCCGGTGAGGCAGGGGCCGACTCCTGCGCGAAGAGTGTCAGGGGGCCGGCAGCAAGAAGAAAACCGCAGAGGAGAAGGAGGAAGCGGCTACTGCAAAGGCGCATAGTATCCGGTACGTGCATGGACGGTAAGTTGCGGCAAACCCGGAGGTGGCTGCAGCCTTACTTTCACTTTACGCCATTTGCCGTCCATCCTCGAATTGTCGGTTTTGTAGCCGAGGACGTATTCGTTGCGCAGTTCGGCGCTGATGCGGGTGGCGATGTCGCCCATTTCGGAGAGGTCGTCGACGCGGAAGAGGCGGCCGCCAGTGTCGTTGCTGATTTCGTTGAGGAGCATCGGGCCGTTGCGCTCTTCGCTGGTGGCGGCTTCGGGATCGAAGATGCCGATGGAGTAGACCTGCACGTCGGCTTCTTTGACGGAGGAGCGGACCTCGTTTTCGGTGTAGCGGCTGTTATTGTCGCCGCCGTCGGAGACGATGAGGAGGGCCTTGCGCTGGTATTTCGCCTGCTTCATCTTTTCGAGGCCGAAGTAGATGGCGTCAAGCAGGGCGGTGCGATGGCCGGCCTGGATGGTGGCGAGGCGGGCCTCGACGTCATCCGGCGATGAAGTGTAGTCGGTGATGAGCTCGGGGCGGTCGTTGAAGCCGATGACAAAGAATTCGTCCTGGGGATTGGAAGTCTTCATGAACTGCAGGATGGCGCCGCGGGCGCGCACGACTTTATTGCTCATGCTGCCGCTGAGATCGAGGATGATGCCGATGGAGACGGGAGCATCGTCACAGGCGAAGGTGCGGATGGCCTGGTTGTGGTTGTCCTCGAGGACCGTGAAGTTCTGCTTTTCGAGGCCGGTGACGAGGCGGTCCATGGGGTCGGTGACGGTGAGGGGGACGAGGACGATGTTGGTATCGACGCGGAACTGGATGCCGGTGCGCAGGGAAGCGCCCGCGGTGAGGGGGATGGAGGGATCTTTGGTGATGGCAACCGGGGGCGGAGTATTGACGTGGACCTGGTTGAGGGGGTCTTCCGGGTTGTCCTGCGCGCAGGCGGGAAGACTGAGGAGCAGGGGAGCGAGCAGGAGTGACAGCAGCGGAATGCACCGGGCAAAATTTGCCGCCCAAGGGGACCCCGGAGATGCGTTGACACCACGTTCGCGCCCAGGAATGGACGCCATGGCCGTACCTCTCGTGTGAAAATACTGGCACGATTGAGAGCGTTGTGCAATAGCCAATGCCGGTTTTGTACATTCGAATGACAATTGACGGCGGGCAGGCAGTAGGCAGTAGGCAATAGGGAACAGGAGACAGGAGACAGGAGACAGGAGGCAGCGGCGCTTCGGTCAGGATGACAGGGGCGCGCAGGATAAAATCGGTGAGAACATAAAACCAAACATGGCACGCATTTATCCGTTTCGCGCGTTGCGTTACAACCCTGGCCAGGTCTCGGCTCAGGACGTCGTCACCCAACCCTACGACAAGATCACGCCGGCAATGCAGCAGGCGTATTACCAGCGAAGTCCGTATAACCTGGTGCGGATCATCCTGCGGATGCCGGAGCTGTTCGACAAGGAGGGCGACCTCTATGCAAACGCGGCGCGGGATTTCGCGGAGTGGCGGAGGACGGGAGTTCTGGCGCAGGAGCAGCAGCCATGCGTGTTTGCGTATGCGCAGCGGTTCGCGGTTCCGGGGCAGGACGGGGCGGTGCTGGAGCGGCGGGGGTTCATCGCGCTCGGCGAGCTGTACGAATACAGCCAGGGCGTGGTGTTCCGGCACGAGCAGACGCTGTCCAAGCCGAAGAGCGACCGGCTGAACCTGCTGCGGGCGACGCGGGCACATTTCGGGCAGATTTTTATGCTGTATTCGGACCCGGCGCGGAGCGCGGAGGGGGTGCTGTTCGGCAATGGGGCGGCGGGCGAGACGCTGCCGGACATCGAAGTGACGGACGAATACGGCGTGCTGCACCGAGTGTGGAAGATCACCGATCCGGCAAAGATCAACCTGCTGGCGACCGGCCTCGAAGACAAGAAGCTGATCATCGCCGACGGACACCATCGGTATGAGACGGCGCTGAATTATATGAAGGAGCGCGGAGCGGGGAAGATTCAGGAATCGAGCGAGCGGAACAGCGCGAGCGTGCCGCAGCCGGCGTATCCGGAAGCGGCGGCGATGATGACGTTCGTCAATATGGATTCCGAGGGGCTGGTGATTCTGCCGACGCATCGGGTGGTGTTTGGGCTGGCGGGATTCGAGTCGGCGCGGTTGCTGGAGGCGGCGCGACCGTATTTCGAGATTGAAGAGCTGGCGGAGCGGGATCCTGTGGCGGCGATGACGCGGTTGTCGGGGCTGCAGGGGAAAACGGCGTTCGTAGCGGTGACGGCAAAGGGATGGTTCCTGCTGACGGCGAAGGCGGAGGCGATTGCGGGGGCGCTGCAGTCGGTTCCGGCGCGGCAGCGGCAACTGGACATTGTGCAGCTGCACAGCCTGGTGCTGGAAAAGCTGCTGGGGATTTCGCAGGAGGCGATCCGGGACCAGACGCATCTGCGGTATTTGCGGGATGCGGCGGAGGCGGCGGATCAGGTGGGGCAAGGCGAGGCGAACGTGGCGTTCCTGATGAATCCGGTGACGATGGAGCAGTTGCGTGAGGTGGCGTTTGCGGGCGAGGTGATGCCGCAGAAGTCGACGGATTTTTATCCCAAGCTGCTGAGCGGCCTGGCGATCTATGCGCTGGATTGAGGCAGCGGCCGCGCTTGGGATGGCCGCGGTGGCGGCAGGGTTGGGGCAGAGTCCGGCATCATCGCAGGCGCCTCCGGCGGTGCAGATGCCGCAGAGCGAGGGAATGCCCACCGTTCCCGCGCCCGTGATACCGCAGCCCGTGCAGCCGCCGCCCTTCGTGGTGGTGGTGGATGCGGCGCATGGGGGCAGCGACACGGGGGCGAGGCTGAGCGGCGGGATCGAGGAAAAGGAAATTACGCTGGGGATTGCGGCGCGTCTGCGATCGACGCTGCGTGCGCGGGGGATCGTGGTGGTGACGACGCGGCAAGGGGACGTGAATCTGATGCCGGTGGACCGCGCGCAGATTGCGAATCGCGCGCAGGGAGCCGCGTGCCTGACGATCCATGCGACGGCGACAGGAAGCGGCGTACATCTGTTTACGTCGTCGCTGAGCCCGACGGCGAGTTCGCGATTTTTGCCGTGGCCGACCGCGCAGTCGGCCTACGTAACGCAGAGTTTGAAGCTGGAGTCGGAGATCGATTCGGCGTTGGCGCACACGCAGATTCCGGTGAGTCTCGGGCGCGCGTCGGTGGAGCCGATGGACAGCCTGACCTGTCCTGAGGTGGCGGTGGAGGTTGCTCCGCTGGTGGGCGGGCACGTAACGGAGGCGCGTCCAGTGACGGATGCGGTCTATCAGAAATCGGTGGTGGATGCGGTGGCGGCGGCGCTGGAGCAGTGGCGCAGCGACTGGAAGCAATAATGATCTCGGGAATGATCTCACGCGCGCAGAAGTACATTTTCTTTGCCATGCTGATGGCGTGCGTGGTGATGGCGGCGTTCCTGATCCGGCTGCGGAATCGGGCGCAGGACCGGCTGCAGCAGCAGGGCACGCGCGCGCCGTCGGATATTGCGGAGACGACCGCAACAGCGCCCAGGACGGTGACGCTGTACGTGCCTAACGATCTGGACGACTCGCTGACGGCGGTGGAGCGGAGGATTCCGATGCCGGCCGATGAGAACGCGCAGGCGCGGGTTCTGCTGGAAAGGCTGATCGAGGCCTGGCGGGCGCCGGATTCGACGCACCGGATCAACGCGGCTTCCGGGGTGAACGATGTTTATTTTTTGGCAGCGCCGCAGAGGAAGGGTCGGGCGGACGATGAGGAGCAGATGGCGGTGATCGATCTGAGCGGCGCGCTGACGGCGGCGCAACCTTCGGGGATCGAGCCGGAGACGCTGACGCTGCTTTCGATGATGGAGACGCTGCATGCGAATCTGCCGACGGTAACGCAGGTGCATTTTCTGGTGGACGGGCGGCCGCGCGATACGCTGGCCGGACACGCGGACCTGACGCGGACGTATCTTGCATCCGAGGCGGAGTCGCAGCCGAGTGGGACCGCGGGTGGCGGGCGATGAAGATTGGGGTGTTCGATTCCGGGGTCGGTGGGCTGACGGTGCTGCGGGCGCTGCTCCGGCACATTCCGGAGGCGGATTATTTGTATCTGGGCGATACGGCGCGGCTGCCCTACGGGGCGAAGTCCCGGGCGACGGTGGCCAGGTATGCTACGTCGAGCGCGCGGCATCTAACAGAGCAGGGCGCGGAATTCTTGGTGATCGCCTGCAATACGGCGAGCGCGCTGGCGCTGGATGCGATTCGGGAGGCGGTGGAGGTTCCGGTGCTGGGGGTGGTGGAGACCGGGGCGAATGCCGCGGATGCCAGCTCGACGACGCGCGATGTGCTGGTGATTGCGACGGCGGCGACGGTGGAGAGTCATGCCTACGCGGGGGCGTGCGGGGAACGCAGGATGCGGGCGATGGAGAAAGCCTGTCCGCTGCTGGTGCCGTTGGTGGAGGAGGGATGGATCGAGCATCCGGTGACGGCGGAGGTGCTGCGGATTTATCTGGCGGAATTGATGGAGCAGGCGCGAGGAGCGGAGCTGAATCCGGACACGCTGGTGCTGGGGTGCACGCATTATCCGCTGTTGCGGGCGCAGATCGAGAAGGCGGTGCCGAGGTCGCTGCGGGTGATCGATTCGGCCGAAGTGACCGCAGAGCAGGTGGCCGGGATGCTGAAGGTCGCAAAAGATGGGCGCAGGGGGAAGACGCGATTTTTCGCGACGGATTCGGTGACGAAGTTCAGGGCACTGGGAAGCCGGTTTCTGGGGCAGGAGATTGGCGAGGTGGAACTGGTGGATTTGGAAACTGCAGCCGGTAACCGGTAGCCTGCAGCGATCGGCGTTGAGTTTGCGAACGGGGATAAGCCCGAGGTATCCATTGCGCTGGCGGGGGGTTCCCGGTACGATACATTGTCCGGCGAATTGGTTTATTCAGAAGGAGATAAAGTCATGTCGGAGGAAAAACAGTCCAGCGGATTCAGCTGGTTTCTTGCAGGTTTGGGACTTGGCGCCCTGATTGGGGTGCTGTATGCGCCGAAGGCAGGGAAAGAAACGCGCGAGGAACTGATGAGCAGCGCGCGCGAGGGAACCGAGTATCTGAAGCAGAAGAGCCGGGACGCCGTCGATCAGGTGGGCGACCTGGTGGATCGCAGCAAGAGCCAGGTGACCGAATATGTGGGGCGCGGCAAGGAATATGTGGAGCGCGGCCGCGCGCAGTGGGATGAATTCGTGAACCAGGGCAAGCAGTACGTGAACGATCAGGGCAGCCGGGTATCGGCGGCCGTGGACGCAGGACGGCAAGCGTACCAGAGCAGCAGCAACCCGCCTTCGGATCACGCCGAATCCGCCTGACGGAGAGAAGGGCCGGGCGCGAGGCGACAGGAGAGTTGCGGTTTCGCGGAGGGCGTTGAGAGCCGGGCCCAGGGAGCAAGTCGATGCATCACGACATACCGGTGTGGGTCTATATCACTTTTACCGCCGTGACGGCGGTGGGTGTGCTGATGCAGGCGCTGGTGCTGCTGGGGATGCTGTTTGCACTGAAGGGCGCGCTGGGGCGGGTGAATGAGGTTTCGAAGAAGGCCGAGGAAAATGTGCTGCCTCTGCTGGCGACGAGCCGGAGCCTGCTGGAGGAAGTTTCTCCCAAGCTGAAGGTTGCTGCGCAGAACGCACTGGAAGTGAGCCAGACGCTGAAGGAAGTGAGCCAGACGGTGCGTACCGAGTCGACGCATGTGGCGAGCGCGGTAGACGATCTGCTGAAGAAAGCGTCGGTGCAGGCGGATCGCGTGGACGAGATGGTGACGGGAACGCTGAACAGCGTGGCGAACGCGACGGAGGCGGTGCAGAAGGCGGTGTCGGGTCCGGTGCGCCAGGTGGGCGCGGTGCTGAACGGTTTGCGAGCAGGGTTGGACGTATTGCGGAACAAAGGGCGTGATGCGCACGCCTCTCCTGACGGCGATCACTTCGTGTAAGATCGCCGGGTACCAATTTAGTGAATCAGCTGCCTGGTTAATACCTGCAAGGAATCTCCGCTGGGGCGCGGGGATTTTTGTTCTGCACGGAGGCAGCGAGTGACCACGATAGAAACACCCGCCGGGATCCTCAGCATCCAACCGCCCGTACCTCGAACCGAGTCCCGGTTGACGATTGGGGAAATGAAAAACTGCATCGAGCGGACGCCGCGGATGGAAGCACGCGCGCCGCTGTCGACGTATCGGCTGCAGCTGCACGCGGGGTTCACCTTCGCGAATGCGGAAGCGGTGCTGCCGTACCTGAAGAGGCTGGGCATCGGGGACTGCTATGCCTCGCCTATTTTTGAAGCGCGGCCGGGGAGCATGCACGGCTACGACGTGACGCGGCACGACCGGCTGAATCCGGAACTGGGCGCCGAGGCGGGATTCACGCGATTTGCGGCGAGGCTGCGGGAGCTGGGCATGGGGCTGCTGCTGGACATCGTGCCCAACCACATGGGAGTGGGGAACGATTCGCAGTGGTGGCAGGATGTGCTGGAGAACGGGCGGGCCTCGGAATACGCGAGCTATTTCGACATTGACTGGAGCCCGCTGAATCCGGACATGAAGGACAAGCTGCTGCTGCCGATCCTGGGGTCGCAGTACGGCGACGAGCTGGAGGCGAAGCGGATTCAGGTGGTGGTGGTCGACGGGCGGCTGATGGTGAAGTACTTCGATCACCTGATGCCGATTGCGCCGCGGACAATCCCTTTGATTTTTCCGGATGACGAGCTGGACGAGCTGGGAGTGCCGCAATTCTTTCGTGACATTCTGCGGGACACGGCGCATATTCCTCCGCACGAGATCATGGACGCGACGCTGGTGGCGCAACGCCGGCAGCAGCTGGCCGAACTGCGACCGCGTTTGCGGGGGGCGCTGGAGAACGAGGAGATGCAGCCGGCGTTGCGGCAGGCCCTGGAGCGCATCAACGGCGTGGAGGGCGATGCGCGGAGTTTCAATCGCCTGCACGGGCTGCTGGAGCAGCAGCCCTACCGTCTGGCGTTCTGGCGGGTGTCGTGCGAGGAGATCAATTACCGGAGATTTTTCGACATCAACGATCTGGCCGGGCTGCGGATGGAGAACGCGGAGGTTTTCGCGGCGACGCACGGGCTGATTCGAAGGCTGCTGGCGCGCGGGGAAGTGACGGGACTGAGGATCGACCACTGCGACGGGATGTTCAATCCGCGGCAGTATTTGATACGGCTGCAGTTACTTTATGTGGCGGCGCATTGCTGTGGGGAAACCGCGCAGGGGCCGACGGCGCCGAACGGAATCGAAGTGGAAGTGCGGGACGCGATGCGCGGATGCGACTGGGCGGCCGCGCAGGGGCCTCTGTACGTGGTAGTGGAGAAGATTCTGGAGCCGAGGGAACTGCTGCCGCGGGAGTGGCCGGTGCGGGGGACTTCGGGATACGACTTCGTGTACCAGGGCAATCAGATTTTCATTCGCAAAGAGAATGAGGAGCGTTTCACGCGGTTTTACGAGAAGCTGACGGGCGAGGCGACGGATCCGGAGACGCTGATTTACGAGTCGAAACTGAACGTGATGCGCAATGCGCTGTCGAGCGAGACGTACGTGCTGACGAATCTGCTGAGCCGGCTGGCTGCGGCGAATCGCAGAGCGCGGGATTTCACGGACGATCTGCTGGAGTCGGCGATCCGCGAGACGATCGCGTGCTTCCCGGTGTATCGGACGTATATCGACGATCGCGGGCAGTACACGGAGGGGGATCAGGCGTTTATCCGGCAGGCGATCAGCCGGGCGAAACAGAGGAATCGGGAGACGGACGAATCGGTCTTCGATTTTCTGGAGAACACGCTGCTGCTGCAGGGCAGGAGTGGAGTGGAGATCGATCCGGGCGAGCTGTACTTCGCGCTGAAATTCCAGCAGCTGACGGGGCCGGTAATGGCGAAAGGCGTGGAGGACACGGTGTTCTATGTGTACAGCCGCTTCCTCTCGTCGAACGATGTGGGCGGGTCAATCGAGGCGTTCGGAATCGCGCCGGCGGAATTTCATGAGGGCAACCGGGAACGGTTGCAGAGAGCGCCGGACGCGATGCTTGCGACGTCGAGCCACGATACGAAGCGCAGCGAGGACGTGCGCAACCGGCTGAATGTGCTTTCGGAGATGACGTACCCGTGGCCGTCGTACGTGCGCCGGTGGGTGCGGCTGAATGCGCGGCACAAGCGCACGCTGGAGGATGGGCGGGTGGCGCCGAGCGCGAACGAGGAGTACTTCCTGTACCAGACGCTGGCGGGCGCGTGGCCGTGGGGGATGAGGACCGAGGCGGAGCGCGAGGATTTCTTAGCGCGCATGCAGCAGTACATGACCAAGGCGCTGAGCGAAGCAAAGGTCAGCCTGAGCTGGACGAATCCCAACCCGGCGTACGTGCGGGCGGTGCATGGCTTCCTGCGGAGGATTCTGATGCCGGATGAGCGCGGACGCGAGCCGCGCTTTGTGGAGATGCTGGGCGAGATTCTGCCGGCGCTGCAGATGTTTGGAGCGGTGAACTCGCTGGCGCAGGTGGTGCTGAAGATCGCGTCGCCGGGGGTGCCGGATTTCTATCAGGGGACGGAAATGTGGGATTTGAGCCTGGTGGATCCGGACAATCGGCGGCCGGTGGACTATGAGGTGAGACGGCAGGCTCTGGAGGCGATGCAGGAGCAGGCGACCAGCCAGGGAGAGCTGGCGGTGTGCCGCGAGGTGCTGGACCGGCTGGGCGACGGACGGGTGAAGCTGTGGACCATCCATCGGGCGCTGGAACTGCGGAACCGGATGGCGGATACGTTCCGGCGCGGGGATTATGTGCCGGTGGCGGTTACAAAAGACGAGGCCGAGCACGTGATCGCGTTTTCGCGCGGGGGGAAAGTGCTGGCGGTGGTTCCGCGCTTCGCATACACGCTGATGGATGGGAAAACGCGGCTGCCGCTGAACGGGGCGTGGGGACGCGGGGAGCTGATCGTCCCGGAGATGGCGGGGGCGGCGCTGGAGAACGTGTTCACCGGTGAGATGGTGCGGGTGGAAGCGGATGGACGGGTGCCGCTGCGGACGGTGTTCGCGGAGTTTCCGGTGGCGCTGTTTGCGAAGGAACAGTGATCAGTGATCAGTGAACAGTGAACAGTGAACAGTGATCAGCGATCGGCATCCGCTCAGGATGGCGGATCGTGTTTATCGCGGTCGGTGACGGCGGTTAGTGCGGCAAGTTTTTGGGCGAGAGCGGGCGTTAACGCATTCTCGGCGCAGCGCCAGCTCCAGTTGCCGGTGGGGCGGGAGGGGACGTTCATGCGGGCTTCGCTGCCGAGTTCGAGGATGTCCTGGACCGGATAGAGGGCGAGGTCGGCGACCGAGGATGCGGTGGCGCGGATGAGGGGCCAGACGACGTCGTTGCCGGTAACTCCAAGGTAGTCGCGGACGGCGGCTTTTTCAGTTTCGGTTGCGCCATGTTCCCACCAGCCACGGGTGGTGTCGTTGTCATGGGTTCCGGTATACGCCACCGTGTTGGTGACAAATCGATGGGGCAGGTGGATGTGAGCGCCGCGGCCGGAGAATCCAAACTGTAATACTTTCATGCCGGGAAGGTGGAACTGCTCACGTAAAGCATCCACTTCTTTGGTGATCAGGCCGAGGTCTTCGGCGATGAAGGGGAGGTCGCCCAGTTCGTCGTGGAGCTTCTGGAAAAGGGCCGTGCCAGGGGCTTTAACCCACTTGCCGTTGACGGCGGTTTCGTCCTGAGCGGGGATGGCCCAGTAGGCCTCGAAGCCGCGGAAGTGGTCGAGGCGGATGACGTCGTAGAGGAACTGGGCGCGGCGGATGCGGTCGACCCACCAGGCGAAGCCAGATTGCTGGAGGACGTCCCACTTGTAGAGGGGATTGCCCCAGCGCTGGCCGGTCTGCGAGAAATAGTCGGGCGGGGCACCGGCAACGCGGATGGGCAGGAGGTCCTTGTCGAGCTCGAAGAGCTCGGGGTGCGTCCAGACGTCGGCACTGTCGTAGTTGACGAAGATGGCGATGTCGCCAATGAAGCGGATGTCGCGGGCGGCGCAGTAATCGCGGAGGGCGCGCCATTGCTGGTTGAAGGCGAACTGGAGAGCCTGGGCGATGGCGAGTTCTTCGCCGTGTTCGAGGCGGAGGGGGTCGAGGGCCGCAGGCTCGCGGTGTTTTACGTTGCTGGGCCAGTCACTCCAGGAGGCGTAGTCGAACTTGCGGCGCAGGACGGAGTAGAGCGCCCAGTCATTGAGCCAGGTGGCGTTCTCGCGGCAATAGCCCTCGAAGCTGGACCATTCTTCTGGGGAGTGGCTGTGGAGGAAGTTGCGCGCGGCTTCTTCGAGGAGGGGCAGCTTGGTGGCGGCGACAGCTTCGTGGTCGATATTGCCTTTGGGGCCGGGCAGTGAGGCGAGGCGATCGCGGTTGATCCAGTTGCGGTCGGCGAGGTTTTCAAGCGAGATGAGCAGGGGATTGCCGGCGAAGGCCGATAGCGACGCGTACGGCGAGTTGCCGTAGCCGGTGGGGCCGAGGGGAAGAACCTGCCAGAGGCGCTGCCTGGATGCGGCGAGAAAATCGGCGAAGGCATAGGCGGCGGGCCCGAGGTCGCCGATGCCGCCGAGGGAAGGCAGAGAAGCAATGTGCAGCAGGAGTCCCGAGGAGCGGTCAAAGGGCATGAAGAATCCTGTCAGGAATAGTGTGCAACGAAAAGGCCCGTCGTTTCGGAAAGATTCGAATCGAGCGAGCCTTGTTGCCTTTAATGATCCAACAATCTACGTTCCGCTGAGCGGGCCGGGCTGCTGCTGGAGCTTGCGATTCACGAGGACGCGGTCGGCTTTCTCATAACTGGAGACCAGGCTGGAGACGAAGACGGAGTACATCTGATCGCGTCGCTGGTTGAGGAGGGCGTCGCGGGTAGAGTCGAAGTTTTTGGTCATGTCGTCGGCGGAGGGTTCCTGCTTGTCGACGATTTTGGCGACAACGCCGGTGGCGCCGTTGTTGAGGGGATTGCTGATTTGACCCACGTTGAGGTCGAAGAGGGCAGGCGCTGCCTGAGAGAGCGAGCCGATGTCGGGAACCTGCGCGTCGTGGCCGACGAGGTCGCTGGTTTTGATGGTGGCGCCGACTTCTTTGGCGGCTTTGGCCAGGTCGTGTTCGGCGTGTGCGCGATCGGCGAGCTCATTGGTTTTGCGAGCGAGCAGGGAAGTGACCTGCTGGTCGCGGAAATCGTCGAGAACGTGCGCCTTGTACTCGTCGAAGGTGGGGGTGTGCGCGGGCTTCACGTCGGCGACCTGGAAGACGGCGAAGCTGTTGTCGCTGGTGCCGGCCACCTGGACGATGCCCGGTTTGGTGGCGAAAGCCGCGGTGAGGAGTTTGGAGCTGTCGCTCATGCCGGGGAGGGTGGCTCCGGTGGCGACGTAGTCGCTGGTGAGGACGGGGAGATGATGCGCAGCGGCGGCCTGGGCGAGCGAGGATTTCTGTGCGTCGGTGGCAAGCTGATTGACGAAAGCCTGCTCGATCTGAGCGTCCTTTTGTTTGGTGAGGGTGTCGATGATGGAAGCTTTCACTTCATCGAGCGACTTGACGTGCGCGTCCTGCTTCTCTTCGGTCTGGATGATGTGATAGCCGAAGCGGGAGCGGACGAGATCGGAAATCTGGCCAGGCTGCTGGCCAAAGGCGGTCTGGTCGAATTCAGCGACGGTGGTGCCGTGCTTGATCCAGCCCAGTTCGCCGCCCTGATCCTTGCTGCCGGGATCGTCGGAATATTTCTTCGCGAGGTCGGCGAAGTTCTTGCCGTTGTCCTTACGAAGCTGGTTGAGGATGTCCTGAGCTTTGGCTTTGGCGGCGGCGTCAGCGCCGGGGCCGCCGTTGGGATCGACGGAGATGAGGATGTGGCGGACTTTGACCTGCGGATCGACGCGGTAGAGCTGCTGATTCTGGCTGTAGTACTGCTGGATATCCGCTTCGGTGATCTGCGGTTTGCCGCCGGGGAGGTCGGTATCGGTGATGTTGACGTACTGGATTTTGCGGGTCTCAGGGTCGGCGTTCATGTAGCGCGCGGCGTTTTGGGTGTAGAAAGCCTGAAGCTCGGCGCCGGTGGGGTTGATGGTCTTGCGGAGATCGTCGGCGCTGAGGACGGCGTAATCGAATTTGATCTTCGTGCCTTCTTTTCGCCAGGAATCGCGGACCTCGGCATCGGAGATGGAGACGCCGCCGGTGATGAGATCGCGGAGGCGGTCGGAGACGATCTGGTGCTTGATTTCGCTTTCGAATTTGTCGGTGGTGATGTTGAAGTTCTGCGAGATGAACTCGGCGTACTGCGCGTCGCCGATGTATTTGCCGCCGGGGAAGAGGTATTGGCCCCACATGCCGGAGTGGAGGAAGCGGCGGACGTCGTCGTCGGAAGCGTTGACGCCGAGGCGGTGGGCCTCTTCGAGCATGATGTGCTGCTGGATGACGACCTGGCCGGCCTGCTGCATGAGCATGGGCATGAGCGCGTCGGGAACCTGCTGGCCGCGCATCATACGGCGGGCGGTCTGCTGCACGTCGACGATGGGGATGGTCTCCGAAGCGGGGAGGAAGCGGCCGAAGACGCCGCCGTGGCGGATGGTGGCGTAGGTGTCAGAGGCGGTGGTCTGGTCGTTGAAGATGCCGGGCACGAGGAAGATGACCATGGTGACGCAGGTGCCGCCGATGATGAGGATGAAGAGGTATTTGGTGAAGTTTGTTTTTTGCTGAAGGAAGCGGATCATGGGATGAGTGACAGCCTTTTCTGTGGCAGCGCTCTCGCTCGCCCGGGGCGCGCGGAGAGGCGGATTTCCTGCGGTGCTGGAACTCTTCATTATAGCTGGGAGCCGGGAGCGGGGAGCTGATGGCCGATGAGGCGGTTAGCGGATGCAGCGACTTCGCGGTAGATTTTCAGGGGGGCAGCACGTAAAATGGTGCTACACATAAAGAGGTGCTGACATGAAGACCAACGTGACGCTGAAGATTGAAGCGGACCTGCTGCGGGAAGCACGCATACTGGCTGCGGAAGAGGGCAGCTCGATCAGCGCGCTGCTGGCGGCGCGGCTGGAGCAGGCGGTGCGCGAGCGCAGAGGGTATCAGCAGGCGCGGAAGCGGGCGGTGGCCCGGCTGCGGCGAGGCTTCGATCTCGGGTTCAAAGCTCCTGTTTCAAGGGACGAGCTCCATGAGCGATAAGGGCTTTGTCGATACCAACATTCTCGTGTACGCCCACGACCGTACGGGTGGGGCGAAATACCAGCGGGCTCAATCGCTGGTGGAGCACCTCTGGGATTCGGGTGAGGGTGTTCTGAGCACGCAGGTTCTGCAGGAACTGTGCATCAACCTTCGACACAAAATCAGCCGTCCCTTACCGGTGGACGAAATTCGTCAGCTGATCCGGGATTATTCGACGTGGGAAGTTGTGGTCAACACGGCCGAGTCGGTAGTTCAGGCGCTGGAAATCGAGGTTCGTTACAAGACTTCTTTCTGGGACGCGCTGATTCTGCAGGCGGCTGAATCAGCGGGCGCGTCGGTTCTTTACTCCGAAGACCTGGCACGGGGACAGAAGTACGGGGCGGTGCGCGTCGTGAATCCGCTGGTGACGGGATTCAGGGTACCGTTTTAGTCTCCGCGGGCAGGGCGGCGGATTATTGTGGGCCGGGAGGGATGTGCTCTTCGAGGAAGCGGAAGCGCAGCGTTTCGACGTGCACGGTGGTACCGGGGCCTTCGCGGAGGGCGTGGGTGCGGTTGGGGTAATCCATAAAGTCGAACTGCTTGCCGAGGGCGATGAGGCGATTGACGAGCATTTCGGTGCCTTGAAAGTGGACGTTGTCGTCGCCGGAGCCGTGAATGATCAGGAGGCGGCCGGCGAGACCGTCGGCGGCGCTGATGGGCGATCCGTCCTGGTAGCCCTTCGCGTTGTCGGACGGCAGACCCATGTAGCGTTCCTGGTAGATGGAGTCGTAGAGCCTCTCGTCGGGAACGGGAGACGATGCGACTGCGGCCCGCAGCTGGCCAGGATAGCGGAACATCTCGTTGAGAGTGGCGGAGCCGCCGCCGCTGTGTCCCCACATGCCGACGCGGCTGGTATCGATGAAGGGGTGGGACTGCTCGAAGGCGGTGATGGCCTGGGACTGCTCGGCGGAATTGAGCAGGCCGATCTGGCGATAGATGGATTTACGCCAGGTGCGGCCGCGGGGAGCGGGGGTTCCTTCATTATCGAAGCTGACCACGACGTAGCCTTCGCGTGCGATGGCTTTGAGGTGAGTAAAGCGCCACATATCCTCAACCATGCACGCCGCGGGCTCGCTGTAGACGTAGACGAGCATGGGATATTTCTTCGCTGGATCGAAGTTGGGCGGTTTGACGACAAAGGTGCTGAGCTTTGATCCGTCGCTCACCTGGGTTTCGGTGAACTCAACGGGCTCCGGATCGATGGCATTTTCTTTCTGGACCAGATCGTCGTTGGTGAGGAGACTGCGCACGACCCGATGCGAGTCGAGGCTGATGAGATCGTAGCTGGGTGGATGCGTGGCGCTGGAGTAGAGGTGGAGAGCGTACTTGCCGTCAGGAGATGCATGGTAGCCATGGGTGCCTGGCTGATCGGCTGGAGTGACGCGCTCCGGCGTTCCGGTTCCGTCGAGTCGGGAGCGATAGAGGTAGCGACGAATGGGATCGCCAGGGGAGGCGAGGAAGTAGAAGAAGCCGTGGGCTTCGTCGAGCAGGACGGGCTCGATGACATCGGCGTCGAATTTGGTGATGAGGCGGGCCTGGCCAGTGGCTCGGGAGACGAGGTAGGCGTGACGCCAGCCATCGCGCTCACTGAGCCACAGCAGGTCGGTTTTTCGATGGGATGCTGAGCCGGAGAGCCACTGGAATTCATCGACGATGTCGACCCAGGCAGGGTCTTTGTCTTCGAAGAGCAGCCGGGTTTGACCGGTGCTGGCGCTGGCGATGAGAACGCGGTTGGTGTTCTGGAGGCGGTTGAGGCTTTGGAGGATGAGCTCGCCGGAATCGCCGATCCATTCCATGCGCGGGATGTACTGATTGCGCGGATCGCCGGGAACATCGATCCACTGGGTTGAGCCACCCTGTGTGGGAATGACGCCAACGCGGACGGCGGCGTTGGTGCCGCCGGGTTGCGGGTAGCGATAGCGAAAGATTGTGGGATAAGGGGCGTCAGTGTCGTTGATGAGGGTGTACTCGCCAACGCCGGACTGATCGAACTGCCAGTAGGCGATGGAGGCGGAATCAGGGCTCCAGCGAAAGGCGTCGCGCAGGTCGAGTTCTTCTTCTGTAACCCAGTCAGTGGTGCCGTTGATGATGTCGGCGGAACCATCGTGGGTGAGCTGGCGGATCGCGCCGCCGGCGAGATCCTGAACGTAAATATTGTTCGCCTGCACATACGCGACGGAGCGGCCGTCGGGGGAGAATTTCGCGAACATGAGCGTGGAGGCAGGAGCGTCGCCGCCGAGTTTGGTCAGCTGGCCGCCGGAGAGGCGGAGAACCCAGTAATCGCCGCGCGTTCGCTGGCGCCACACCCGTTGCGCGTTGGTAAAGAGGAGCAGCTGGCTGCCATCGGCGGACCACTGGTAGCCATCGATGCGCAGAGGAGAGGATTGTCCGGCGGGAATCAGCTTTTCCGCGGAGACGAGGATGGAGCGCTTGCCCGTTGCTGTGTCGTAGGCGACCAGATCCAGGGCGCCATGTTTGGCTGCCGAATCCTCGAGGACGGTGTAACGCTCGCCCTTATCGAGCCAGCGGCTTTCGCGGGGAGCGTGGGGCTGATACTCGCCGCGCTCGTATTCGGCATGGAGGGTTTCGACGAACTGCGCGGAGGGTCTTGCGGGTTCGGGCGGCGTTTGGGCCGCTGCCATCGCGGCGGTTGTGAGGATGAAGGCGAAGAGGGATGGGGGCAGCCAGCGATGGAACGGATTGGATGGGAGCATGGTGTTCCTGAGCGCGAAAAGATGCAGAAGCCAGTGTCAAGGCAGTTGGGCGGGAGATCAAGGTGCACGGGGAGTAACGGGGCGTGCGCCTGGGCCGAAACTGCCGGGTCCGACTCAATCGTGCCCGGACACGAACATGGTCCGATGGGACGCCGGGTCCTCCGATGGGGCACTGAGAGGGGGGCCCCCCTCCCCCTGGGGGGCTGTGGCAAGTTGTTGCATCGGCGTGGGTTCCAGGAGGGCCGTTTTGGACTGTGGCAAATCGTTGAAAATGGGTGGGTTGCCGGGGCCTTTTGGCGGGGGGGTGCCCGGGGGGGCAGGAGGTCCAGGGTCCGCCCTCGTGGAGCGCTCGCGGAACCATAAGAGAATTCGACCTCCAAAATGACCTTCAGAAATGGAAAGGCCGCTCGGGTGAGCGGCCTTTTTTGTTTCTATGCCCCTATTATCAGGATACCAAGTTTGGGGGTAAAACCGGCCAAAATTCTTTGCGGTTATTGTGGTGGAAGCCGTGGGGAATCAGAGAGAAAACTTTCGTACCGTACGCAAAAGGCTTGACAAGTTCTCCACATGGACCGAAAACAGCCTGGAGCCTGGAGCCGGGAGCCGGTAGCCGGTAGCCAGTAGCGAAACGGCTCATGATGCCGACTTGAGGTTCTGTAGTTCGTTCTCGGTGACTTCGATGCTCCTGAGGACTTCCGGCAGCTCCTTTTCCGCTTTCGCCTTCGCCCAGGGATCCGCAATGCGAGAGCGGATGGTCGCTTTTAGCCGAGCCTCGCGCTGCCGGCAAATCCCGAGGTAAGTCTCCAGCTTAGCGATTTGGCGATTGCGGTCCTCGGCCATGAGTGCAACCCTACCCCCGCATGAATTCTGTGGCACTGTGCACCATTATCGTTGCACGGGGGCCTCTCGCGGCTAGCTTGTTTTGAAATCGTGAGGGGCAGGGGGAGATCGCGCCAGGGGCCAGGGGCTACCAAGCGTGTGCCCGTGCTCTTTCTTCTCAGTCGATTCCCAGCTTGTGCGCGAGTCAAGGGCTCAGGGGTCGAGACGGACCTAGACGAGGTGCACCATCGCTTGCTGCACCATCGCTTCTGGAGAGGAAGCATTTGTTAGCGTTGCATGTCGGGGATATGATTGCCGCGACACTCCATGGAGCAAGGCGAAATCAGCTTCGTAAATGCAGTCTGGGCTTCGCTGCGCCCAGTCGCCGTCTCGTGGACGGTCGACCTGGCACACATGCTTTTGTTTTGGGCGAGTATCTTCATCGCTCACCTCCTTCAGCATGCCGTACTCTCTCAAGGCTGGCTGCCGGGAAAAGCTACAGAATAATAACGGCAACCCGATATCGGCTGCCTTCCGAACGTAGCCCAACTTCAAGATTACCGGGGGTGAAGAGTTGCCGGTTGGAGTCGTGCCTTCCCATATCTGGCAAAACCGGCCAGATGTGGGGCACCCAGCGTTTTGATTCCTGGTGAAGAGTTGCCGGTTGGGATCGTGCCTTCCCACATCTGGCAAAGCCGGCCAGATGTGGGGCACCCAGCATTTTGATTCCTGGTGAAGAGTTGCCGGTTGGGGATTGTGGCTTCCCACATCTGGCAAAACCGGCCAGATGTGGGGCACCCAGCGTTTTGATTCCTGGTGAAGAGTTGCCGGTTGGGGATTGTGGCTTCCCACATCTGGCAAAACCGGCCAGATGTGGGGCACCCAGCATTTTGATTCCTGGTGAAGAGTTGCCGGTTGGGGATTGTGGCTTCCCCCATCTGGCAAAACCGGCCAGATGTGGGGCACCCAGCGTTTTGATTCCTGGTGAAGAGTTGCCGGTTGGGGGTTGTGGCTTCCCACATCTGGCAAAACCGGCCAGATGTGGGGTACCCAGAGTTTTGATTCCTGGTGAAGAGTTGCCGGTTGGGGGTCGTGCCTTCCCACATCTGGCAAAACCCACATCTGGCAAAACTGGCCAGATGTGGGGCACCCAATGTGGTGTCACCCGACAGGTACCCGGCCTTTCAGTCGATGCCCAGCTTGTGTTGGAGCTGTTCGAGGCTCACGCCTTTTGTTTCGGGATAGAACAGCAGGACCACTACAAACTGCAGGACCATCATCGTGGAGAAAAACGCGAAGGGCGCGGCGGTCGAGTGCCTGGCGACCCAGGGGAAGAGTCCGGAGATGAGCGCGTTCATGATCCAGTGTGACGAGCTGCCGAGGGCCTGGCCTTTGGAGCGCACGCGCGTGGGGAACACCTCGCTGATGTAGACCCAGATGACCGCGCCCTGCGAGATGGAGAAGAAGAAGATGAAGCCGACCAGCAGCCAGATCAGGTCGGACTGATGGCTGTTGGAATGGAAAATGGCGGCGACGCCGGCCAGGCATACGGCCGTTCCGACGGAGCCGATGAGCAGGAGCGATTTGCGTCCCAGCTTGTCGATGACCGACATGGCCAGCAGCGTGGCGCAGAAGTTCATCGCGCCCAGCAGCACCGCCTGCTTGTCGCCGGAAAGACTCGTAAATCCGGCGTAGTGGAAGATGCGGGGCGCGTAGTAGAGGATGGCGTTGATACCGGAGAGCTGGTTGAACATGCCGATCGAGACGGCCAGGAAAATCGGCAGCCGGTACTTGTGCTGGAACAAAGGCTCGGACCTTTGCGCGTGCTCGAGGTGGATGGAGTCGACGATCTCCTTGAGCTCCGCTTCGCTGTTCGGCGTGCCCATCATCTGCAGCACGCGCCGCGCTTCGTCGATGCGATTCTGCGTGACCAGCCAGCGCGAGCTGCGTGGAACGCCAATCAGAAAGAGAGCAAACAACAGCGCCGGAACGATGGCCACACCAAACTGCCAGCGCCAGGCGTTCGGTCCGCCAATCCAACTCGCAACGGCGTAGTTCGAGGCGTAGCCCAGCAGAATGCCGGCGACGATATTGACCTGGAAAAGCCCGACGAGCCGGCCGCGGAGTCGCGCCGGAGCCAGCTCGGCGAGATAGACGGGGCCGAGCACGGACGAGCCGCCGATGCCGAGTCCGCTGATCAGCCGAAAGACCAGGAGGGAGGGCCAGTTCCAGGCGAGTGCGCAACCCAGAGCCGAAAGCAGATACAGTACGGCCATCACGCGGAGCGCTTCGCGTCCGCCAATCTTCTGACCCAGCGGGCCGGCGCCGATCGCGCCGATCACCGTGCCCCACAAGGCAATCGAAACCGTCAGGCCAAGGGTGCCCGCAGTCAGGTGGAAAATGTCGGTGAGCTGCTCTGTGGTGCCGGAGATGACGATCGTGTCGAAGCCGAAGAGCAGTCCGCCGAGCGCGCCAACGAGGGTGCTGCGGACGAGGAGAGCGTTGAGTCGCATAGGGTGTGCTGGCACGAAACGCCAAGGATAGCATCGGGCATGGTGCTGGCGCGCCTGGAGGAGTTTGGGGCGACGGAAACGGTCGGCGGTTGGATTGTGACGCAGGTCACTTCCCAAGCGGAGCCGGACTTGCTAGAGTTGTTTTAAGGGATCGTCTAAGAGCGATCCCTTTTTTACTGGCGTTTTTTTTGCGGGAGTTTTCGAACCAGATTGTGGATTGCGTTGTTGCATTCGCCATTCATTCACTGCGGGGTTTTGCCACGATGGGAAGGACGAAAGTTACCGTGGTTTCTCGCCGCGCCAAACCTCTGATTCTAACGGGACCAAAACGGGCGTTGGAAAGGGAAGTGGGAGTCCGGCTCGCGTCGGATTACCTGAGTACTTAGTCCCCCAAATGGTAGATTGACCCATTACCAGCCGGCTGATATTTTTCAGGGAACTTCACTGAGCTTTTTAATTTCTGCCTGGCTGTCAACGACGGATTGAGGGGTTGTTCCGGGAGCATCCGGAAGAGAATCTTGCGGAGACGTTTCTACATTATTTTTGTTGCGCGGGAGAAGGACGGACCTCTCCGCAAGATCCCGATTCCTATGCATTACGTCGGGGTTTTTGTGGCAGCGGCCGTGGTGGGCGCGTTCACGATTACCGGCATGGCCGGATCGTATACGCGCATGCTGCTGAAGACCGCCAGCTACAATCAGGTGCGGATGCAGCAGGATGCACTGCGCAAGGATTACAGCCAGCTGCAGCGCGTGGCGCACGAGAAGGATGTGCAGGCGGCATCGCTCGGCTCGCTGGCCAGTGAAGTGACGGAACTTTATGGTCTGCGGCAAAGCCGCATGGCAAAAGCGGCGACCGCGCCGGTTGCGCCGGACACGGGCGCCAGCTCAGCCGACTTCACCGAACAGGCTTACGCGCAGTCGCTCGATCAGCTTGCCTCTCTGCGAACCAGCGCGCTTGCGGGCAGCGTGAAGTCTATCGATCTGGGCATCAGTGCACCTGGTGTCAGAGACTGGATCAACGTTGCGGGAGCGCCGTCGCTGTGGCCGGTGCTTGGGCCTATAACGAGTTCTTTCGGGGAGCGTGAAGATCCGTTTAACGGGGAAGGCGCTTTCCATTCCGGCGTGGATATTTCGGCGGGGTTCGGCGAGGTGGTTCGCGCGACTGCTGACGGCATTGTGGCGATCGCGTCGATGGCCAGCGGATATGGCCGCGAGATCATGATTAACCACGGCAACGGAATCGAGACGATCTACGGGCACCTGTCGGGTTTCGCTGTGGCGACGGGACAGCAGGTCAGCCGCGGTCAGGTGATCGGCTACGTGGGCATGAGTGGGCGCTCGACCGGTCCGCACCTGCATTACGAAGTGCGCGTTCACAACACGCCGGTGAATCCGTACCGCTATCTGCGGGAGACGGTTCAGCAACTGGCGAGCGCGGACGGCGGCGAGGCGGGCGGCAAGGGCGGAAAATAGGCTGGCCGGCGTTCAAGACTCAGAACAAGTGAACGAGAACAGGGCACAGCAACCGGCCGGTCGAAAAATAACGCCGTTTCCGGCGGATCGACTGCAACTACTTCTTAAACGGCTGCTGGTCGGCGATCTTCGGCCGCTCCGCGGACTGCGCCTGCAGCTGTTTGGCCGTGGCCTGGACCTCGCGGAAAAAGCGCAGGAAGTTTTCGCCGAGAATCTTGCGGCAGTCCTCGGGCGAATACCCGCGATCCAACAGCGCGGCGGTGATCTTCGGCAGATCGGCGGCTGAGTCGATGCCTTCGGGTGATGACGGGATGCCGTCGAAGTCGGATCCGAGACCTACGTGGTTGATGCCGGCGACTTTGGCGACGTGGTCGATGTGGTCGATGAGCATGGACATTGGGGGTCGGGGAATTTTGGCGGCCCATTGTTTGTCGAGCGCGTCGGTCATCTCGTAGGTGACGGTTTTGCCGGCGACTTTCCACTGGGCGACCTGGGCATTTTCCGCGGCCTGGCGCTCGGGGGCTTGTGCGCTCCAGGCAGTGCGCCATACATCGCTGATGAATCCGGAGTAGAAATTCACCATGACCACGCCGCCTTTGCTGCTGGGGCCGCCGCTGCGGGCCACCGCGCGCAGCATGTCGTCGGTCATGTTGCGGGGAGCGGCGTCGAGCGCGCGCGCTGAGGAATGCGAGGCGAAGACCGGCGCGCGCGAGGTGATGACGGCGCGGTAGAAGGTCTTGTCGGAAACATGGGAGATGTAGACCATCATGCCCAGGCGATTCATCTCGTAGACCACGTCTTTGCCGAAGTCGGTGAGGCCATCCTGGGTGTGTTTGACGTTGGGATCGTCGACGTCGCCGGAGGAATCGGCCCAGTTGTTGGAGTTCGACCAGGTGAGGGTCATGTAGCGCACGCCGAGCCGGTAGTAGTCGCGGAGAAGGCCGAGGGAATCCTCGATGGAGTGGCCGCCTTCGATCCCCATGAGCGCGGCGAGCTTATGTTCGCGATGGGCGCGCTCGATGTCCTCAGGGGAGTAGGCCATCATCATGTGGTCGGGGTGTTGGGCTGCCTGATCGAGCACTGTGTCGATCAGATCGAGGGTCCGCCGCGCGTAATGACCTTCATAGAGTTTGGGCTCAACCCAGATGGAGAAGAACTCCGCGCCGAGGTTGCCTTGTTTCGCGGAGGCGAAGTTGAGATAACCGCCGTCGAGGGGCTCGGTGAGGTCGTAGTGGTCGTCGAGCATGCGCTGCGGCGTATCGGCGTGCGTGTCGATCACGATGGCGGAGCGATGGACGGCGGCGGCGTTGGCGGGAGCAGATTTGTGGGTCACAGGCTTTCGGGCGGCGGTTGAAGGGGTCTGAGCAACAAGCGGCAACGGGGCCGCCAGGAAAAGCAGGGCAGCGAACACAGATCTCATGGGGTGGACTCGATCCTGTAGACGGATTGTAGCAACGGGACTTAGGTGATTCGGCCCGAAGGCTGAAGGGGTCATTGACAATACTACGGCTACGCCGTAGTATGAGGTGGCACGTAAAACTTATAGATCAAGAAAACCGAGGTTAAGCGAAATGAGGATTAACCCTCATGGACAGTCAATACGTGCGCTACCAATGGGATTCGCGCAAGGACGTCGAGAACCGTCGCAAACATGGACTTTCGCTGGAGGATGGCATCGGGGCTCTCGAAGATCCGAACGCGCAATCCTGGGTCGACGACGCGAGTCACAATGAATTGCGTTTTATAACGTTGGGAATGGTGTATCCGAATATCCTCGTCGTCGTAACCGCGCAACCTTCGGAAGAGATTACGCGCATCATTTCGGTGAGGAAGGCCGATCCGCATGAAGAGAACTGGTATCGTTACGGTCACCCGTAAGCCTGGAGATCCTCTCCGGGACACCGGTACAGACTGGGCCAAGGTCGCGGCTCTCACGCCTGAACAGATTCACGCAGCTGCCCTGGCCGATCCTGATGCCCAGCCGCTTCCGCGCGACATGCGCGGCCTCACGAAGCTCGTGAACGTGAAGAAGCTGCGCGAGAAACTAGGGCTCACCCAGGAGGCCTTCTCCGAAGCCTATCGCATCCCGCTGGGAACACTTCGCGACTGGGAACAGCGGCGCAAGTTTCCCGATGCTCCCGCGCGCGCCTACCTTTTAGTTATCGAGAGGGACCCGGAAGGGGTTGCCGCTCTGCTGAGAAAAGCGGCCTGACCCAACTCAGCCACACGGCCTACTTTTCTCCGAAATTCCAGTCGGTCACGGGAGCAATCGCGGTGACCACGTTGCCCCGTTCGCGCCACGCGCCGAGGAGGTAGTCGCGGTTCATTCTCGCGATCTCCTCCAGGGGAATTTCCTTCGGGCAGACGCCGGTGCATTCGCCGATGTTGGTGCAGCTGCCGAAGCCCTCGACGTTCATCTGCGCCACCATGCGCACCGCGCGGCGATCCTGCTCCGGCTTGCCCTGGGGAAGAATGCCGAGGTGCGCGATCTTCGCGCCGGTGAACAACGCCGCCGATCCGTTGGGACACGCGGCCACGCACGCGCCGCAGCCGATGCAGGCCGCCGCGTCCATCGCGCGATCCGCGATTTCCTTACCCACGGGAATCGCGTTGCCATCGGGCGCATTGCCCGTCGAAACCGAAACGTAACCGCCGGCCTGAATGATGCGGTCGAAGGAGCGCCGGTCGACCACGAGATCCTTCACGAGGGGAAACGACCGCGAACGCCACGGCTCCAGCACCAGCTCGTCGCCATCTTTGAAGTGCCGCATCGTCAGCTGGCAAACCGTCGTTGCCGGCAGTGGTCCATGCGCAATGCCGTTGATCATGAAGCCACAGGATCCGCAGATGCCCTCGCGGCAATCATGCTCGAAGGCCACCGGCTCTTCGCCGCGACCCATCAGGGTTTCATTGAGCACGTCGAGTCACTCCAGCATCGACATCTCGCCATTCACGACGTCCACGGGATAGGTGATGAATTGCCCCTTGCTGTCGGGGTTCTTTTGCCGCCAGATGGTCAGCTTCACTTTCATTACTTGTAGCTCCTCTGGCTGGGATGAACGTAGGCGAACTCCAGTGGCTCTTTGGTCAGATCCCAAGGCTTGCCGGCTCCCGTGTAGCCCCACGCTGCCACGTAGCTGAAGTGCTCGTCGTCGCGCTGCGCCTCGCCATCCGGCGTCTGATACTCCTCACGAAAGTGCCCGCCGCACGATTCATTGCGCTCCAGCGCATCGATGCACAGCAGCTCGCCCAGTTCGAGAAAATCCGCCACGCGCCCAGCTTTCTCGAGGCTCTGATTCAGATCGTCGCCCGAGCCCGTCACATTCAGGTTCTGCCAGAACTCCTCGCGTAATGCGCGAATCTTGCCGATGGCCTCTTTCAGGCCCGCGGCGTTGCGCGACATGCCGCAGTCGTCCCACATAATCTTGCCCAGTTCGCGATGGAAGGAGTCGACGGTGCGCTTGCCCCTGATCGCGAGCAGCTTCGCGACGCCTTGCTGTGTGGAAGCCAGCGCGGCCTGCGCCTCGGGATGCGACGCCGTGACTTTACTCAGCTTCGTCGATGCGAGATAGTTGCCGACTGTGTACGGAATGATGAAGTAGCCATCCGACAATCCCTGCATCAGCGCGCTGGCGCCCAGCCGATTCGCGCCGTGGTCGGAGAAATTCGCCTCGCCCAGCACAAACAATCCGGGAACGTTGCTCTGCAGCTGGTAATCGACCCACAGGCCGCCCATCGTGTAATGAATCGCCGGGTAGATGCGCATCGGCACCTTGTATGGGTCTTCATCGGTGATGCGCTGATACATGTCGAAGAGATTGCCGTAGCGCTCCCGAATCGTCTCCACACCCAGGCGCGCAATCGCATCGGATAAATCCAGGTAAACACCCAGGCCTGTTTCGCCGACGCCGCGGCCCTCGTCGCAAATCGCTTTGGCGTTGCGCGAAGCCACATCGCGCGGCACCAGGTTGCCGAAACTCGGATACCGCCGCTCGAGGTAATAATCGCGCTCGTCTTCCGGAATTTCGTTCGGAGGCCGCTTGTCGCCCTTTTGCTTTGGAACCCAGATGCGCCCGTCGTTGCGCAGCGATTCGGACATTAATGTGAGCTTGGACTGATAGTCGCCGGAGACGGGAATGCACGTGGGATGAATCTGCGTGAAGCAGGGATTCGCGAACAGCGCGCCTCGTCTGTGCGCTCGCCAGATGGCCGTCGCATTCGATCCTTTGGCGTTCGTCGACAGGTAATAGACGTTGCCGTATCCGCCCGTTGCCAGAATCACGGCCTCAGCGAGGTGCACGGTGAGCTTGCCGGTGATGAGGTTGCGCGCGACGATGCCGCGCGCCTGGCCGTCGATGACGACGAGGTCCAGCATCTCAGTGCGGGGAATCATCGTGACCTGACCGGTGTCCACCTGCCGCTCGAGCGCCTGATACGCGCCGAGCAGCAACTGCTGTCCGGTTTGGCCGCGCGCGTAGAAGGTGCGGGAAACCTGCGCGCCGCCGAAGGACCGGTTATCGAGCGATCCTCCGTACTCGCGCGCAAACGGAACTCCCTGCGCCACGCACTGGTCGATGATGTGCACGCTGTTCTGCGCCAGCCGATAGACGTTGCCCTCGCGTGCGCGGAAGTCGCCGCCCTTCACCGTGTCGTAAAACAGGCGGTAGATGCTGTCGCCATCGTTCTGGTAATTCTTCGCCGCGTTAATGCCGCCCTGCGCAGCGATCGAGTGAGCGCGCCGCGGCGAATCCTGAAAGCAGAAACACTTGACGTTGTAGCCCAGCTCGCCCAGCGTTGCCGAGGCAGATGCTCCGGCCAGGCCCGAGCCCACCACGATCAGCGAGTGCCGCCGCTTGTTCGCGGGATTGACGAGCTTCATCTCGAAGCGCGCGCTGTCCCACGCTTCTTCGATGGGGCCGGTGGGGATCCTTGCGTCCAGGTTCATCATGGCCGTCACCTTACCCATCCCGCGAGCACGCCGATCGGGATCGAAATATACCCGGCAACGATCACGATGGTGATCCACAGAGCCGCCTGCTTGAGCACCGGCGTATGCCGGGGATGGTTCAAGCCCAGCGACTGGAACATGCTCCACAGGCCGTGGCGCATATGAAATCCGAGCAAGAGCAGTGAGAAGATGTACCAGGCCGAAACCCACCAGACGCTGAAGCCCGCCACGATGTTGTGGTAGATGTCGCCGTCGATAAACTGCGACTCCGGATGGATGTAGCCGGCGGTGAACTGCAGGAGATGGAAGATGACGAAGGCCAGGACGATGGGGCCACTCCAATACATGGTGCGGTCAGCGTACGAGGAGTTGATGGCCTTCTTGCGCGAGTAGCCGACCGGGCGCGTCTTCCAGTTGAGCAGGGCGAGTTGGACCGTCGCGACGATGTGCAGGACCACGCAGACGATGAGGATGATGCGGATTGCCCAGAGGATTTCGCCGATGGTGCGAAGGAAATGCCCGTAGGCGTTGATCTTTGCGGGGCCCTCGAAGACTTGCAGATTGCCGGCCAGATGTCCGACGACGAAGAGGAACAGGATTGCCCCGGTCACCGCCATCACGGCTTTTTTGCCATTCGTGGACTGCCAGAAACTCGGCGTCCGGTTCTCGCGCTGGCCAGCGACCGCTGTGCTCATTGCGGCTGCCTGCCTCTGTTGGTTTGGATCACGTCTGACGTTTCCTTCTTCTTAAGGATGCTGGGATTCTTCAAGGCGAATCTTTATTATTCGTTTCCGGAAGAAGCGGCGTCAACTGCTTTGAAGCAGCCGGTAGCCAGCAACCAGCAGCCAGCAGCCGGCAGGCGGCAGCCGGCAGCCAGTAGCCAGTAGCCTGCAGCCAGCAGCCGGTAGCGGTCTCCTGATAGGGAAATTGCGGTCTACTGGCGCAGGCGGCAGACGATTCGAGCGATCTGCAGCTCTTCTTCGCTGGTCAGGACCCGCACCTTTGCGCACTGCGCTGGATCGCCGCTGGTGATGCCGAGGAATTCGAGGCCATCGCAGATCCAGTTGCGCACCGCTGCGCTGTGCTCGCCGATGCCGCCGGTAAAGACGAGCAGATCGAGGCCGCCCAGTTCGGCCGCATAAGCGCCAATCTGCTTGCGAACGGCCGTCGCGAAGACCTCGATCGCCAGAATGGCCTTCTTGTCGCCTTTGGCTGCACATTGCTCCAACAGACGCATGTCGGATTCACCGCCGGAAAGCGCACCCAGCCCGGAATCGTGATTCAGGAGCGATTCGAGCTGGTCGGCTGACAACTGCTCCGTGCGCATCAGAAACAGCACGACGCCTGGATCGAAATCGCCGCTGCGCGTGGCCATTGGGATACCGCCGACGGGCGTCATGCCCATGCTGGTGTCGATGGATTGGCCATGGCGCAGGGCGACCAGACTGGCGCCCGCGCCCAGATGCGCACAGACTGCGCGTTCCGGCAGCTCAGAACCGAGTCGGACGACAATCGACTCGTAGGAGAGGCCGTGAAAGCCGAAGCGCTGGATGCCCAGGTCGTAGAGACGTTGCGGCAAAGGGAAGTGGCGAGCCTTCTCGGGCATGGTGCTGTGGAAGGCCGTGTCGAAGCAGGCATACTGCTTTGCGTCGGGCAGGAGCTTTTCGGTTTCGCGGATGAGTTTGAGGGCTGCGGGGATGTGGATGGGGGCGAACTGGGTGGCGGCCTCGAGCTTCTTCATCAACGCATCGTCGATGAGTTGGTGCTCGCGCAGATGCGGGCCGCCATGGACGACGCGATGACCGACGCTCTGCGGGCGGCCGTGACCGAGGCGCTCGATGACGTCGAGGATTTCCTTCAGGGCATGGCCCTGCGAGGTGAGCTTATAGGCCTCGTCGAGTTTCGAAGCGCCGCTGGCGTCGGCGATCTGCAGGCGGCCGTTGGGATGGCCGATGCCGCTGGCTCCGCCGGCGAGCAGCGGTTCGGGATTGCCGTTGCCCGGCGGATGGCGGTAGAGGCCGAACTTCAGCGACGAGGATCCGCTGTTGACGGCAAGGATCAGCTCATTGTTGGCGCTCACTGCGGCCAGGTCCAGTTGCGGATTTCCGGTTTGTCGATGCCGTTGGTGTGGGCATACTGGATGCTCTCGGTGATCTGATCGCGCAGCCAGTCCTGGGTGTGCGAGCCGATGTCGCGCAGCCGCGGCACGCGGTCGATGATGTCGATGGCCAGATTGAAACGATCGACGTTGTTCAGAATCGCCAGTTCCAGAGGCGTGTTGATGTTGCCCTTCTCTTTGTAGCCGCGCACGTGGATGTCGTCGTGATTGTGCCGCCGATAAGTGAGCCGGTGGATCAGCAAGGGATAGCCGTGGAAGTTGAAGATGACCGGTTTATTTGTGGTGAAGATAGAATCGAACTCCGCATCGGAGAGGCCGTGCGGGTGTTCTGTTGCCGGTTGCAGACGGAAGAGATCGACCACATTCACGAAACGAAGCTTGATGTCGGGAAAGTGCTCGCGCAGGATGGCTGCGGCCGCCAGCGCTTCCATGGTGGCGATGTCGCCGGCGCAGGCGAGAACGGCATCGGGCTCGACGCCGCTGTCGGAGCTCGCCCAGTCCCAGATGCCAATGCCTTTCGTGCAGTGGAGAATGGCGGCGTCCATGCTCAGATACTGCAGGTGCGGCTGCTTGTCGGCGACGATGACGTTGACGTAATCGCTCGATCGCAGGCAATGATCGGCCACGCTCAGCAGGCAGTTGGCGTCAGGAGGCAGATAGATGCGGGTGACGTCGGCGCTCTTGTTGGCGACAACGTCGAGGAAGCCGGGGTCCTGATGCGAGAAGCCGTTGTGATCCTGCCGCCAGACGACCGAGGTGATGAGCAGATTGATGGAGGAGACGGCGGCTCGCCAGCGAAGTTCTTTCTTCGATTTCTCCAGCCATTTTGCGTGCTGGTTGAACATGGAATCGATAACGTGGACGAAGGCCTCGTAGCTGGAGAAGAAGCCGTGGCGGCCGGTGAGCACGTAGCCTTCGAACCAGCCTTCGAGCGTGTGCTCGCTGAGCATCTCCATTACGCGGCCGTCGGGCGCGATCTCGGTGCCGTCGGCGTCTTCGGGTTTGATTTCTTCCATCCAGGTCTTCGGACTGGCTTCGTAGATGGCCTGAAGGCGGTTCGAAGCGGTTTCATCCGGACCGAAAACGCGGAAGTTGTCCGGGTTGTTCAGCATCACATCGCGCAGGAAATGCGCGAGAATTTCCGTCGGGCCCGCGTATTCGGCGCCGGGTTTCTTTAGCTGGCAGGCGTAGTCGCGGAAATCCGGCATGTGCAGCGGACGCCGCAGGAGTCCTCCGTTGGCGTGCGGATTGGCCGTCATGCGGCGAGCGCCTTGCGGAGCAAGAGCGCGGAGCTCGGCGATCGGCCGGCCTTTCTCGTCGAACAATTCTTCAGGGTGGTAGCTGCGCAGCCAGGTTTCCACCAACTGCAGGTGTTTCGGATTCTCACGGACCTCGAGGATCGGGACCTGATGGGCGCGCCAGAAGCCTTCGAGCTTGTGGCCGTCGACTTCCTTCGGGCAGGTCCAGCCCTTGGGCGTGCGCAGCACGATCATCGGCCAGCGTGGCCATCCGGCGTTGCCTCCGGTGAGCTTGCCGTTTTCGCGAGCGTCGCGCTGGATGGCGCGAATGTGCTCGATGCAATGCTCGAGCATGGTGGCCATGGTCTGGTGCATGACGTGGGGATCGTCGCCTTCGACGAAGTGCGGATCCCATCCGTAGCCGCGGAGGAGCCACTCCAGTTCCTCGTGCGGAATGCGCGCGAGGATTGTGGGATTGGCGATCTTGTAGCCGTTCAGATGCAGGATGGGCAGAACGGCGCCGTCGCGCACGGGGTTGAGGAATTTGTTGCTGTGCCAGGAGGTCGCGAGGGGGCCGGTTTCTGCCTCGCCGTCGCCGACGACGCAGTTGACGATCAGATCGGGATTGTTGAAGGCCGCACCGAAAGCGTGGGAGAGACTGTAGCCGAGCTCGCCACCTTCGTGGATCGATCCTGGTGTTTCCGGCGTGCAGTGACTGCCGATGCCGCCAGGAAAGGAGAATTCCCGGAAGAACTTGCGCATTCCTTCGAGGTCCTGGCTTTTGTCCGGATAGATTTAGGAGTAGGTGCCTTCCATCCAGGCATGCGACAGCATCGACGGAGCGCCATGGCCGGGACCGCAGATGTAAATCATGTTCAGGTCATATTTGCGGATAAGGCGGTTGAGATGCACCCAAAGGAACGTCTGACCAGGATCGGAGCCCAGTGGCCCAGCAGGCGCTGCTTGATGTGCTCCGGTTTGAGCGGCTCGCGCAGCAGGGGATTGTCGTAGAGGTAGATCATTCCGGCGCAGAGATAATTGCAGGCGCGCCAGTAGGCGTCCATCTGGCGGAGTTCTTCTGCGTTGAGGATTTCAGGGATGGTGGCCACAGCGGTCATGAGGGACCTCGATTCTCCGTGTGACGGAAAAAGCTCTATGGGTTAACAGTAAGATGTGCGTCGTCCGCTGTCGAGGCGCGGACTGTGAATTTGCGTGCGAGCCGGTAGCCTGTAGCCGGTAGCGGGTAGCAAAAGACTGTTAGCAATGCTCGATGCCGGCGATCTCCAGCTCGAGTCCGCCGAACTCCGGGTGGTCGTTGTCGCGGAGGCGCCAGGCCAGGTCGACTGTTGAGTTTGGTGCGAGTTGCATGCTGCGGATGCGGTCGGCGAGATTCCAGCCGACGGCGGAGAAAGTCATACCCTGTAAGACGCGAAGGCGGACGTGTCGCTCTTTCATAAAGAGCGGGAGCGCCGTGGTGCGGACATTGCGGGAGACGAAGACCGGCTCTTCATTGCCCATGCCGTAGGGTTCGAGGCGGCGCAGCCAGGAAAATAACGTGGGCGTGATCTGGTCGAGCGGCAGCTCGGCGTGGCATTCGAGCGGATTGCCCAGGTCTTCTTCACTGAGATGTTCAGCGGCGTAGGCTGCGAGCCGAGTGCGCAGTTCGTCGACTCGCTCGGAGGGGAGGGAAAAGCCGACGGCGTGGGCGTGTCCACCAAAGCGGGTGAAGATTTCGTGGCAGCTTTCGATGGCTTCGAGCAGATGGAAGCTGGCGATCGAGCGGCCGGAGCCGTACGCTTCCTGGTCCTCACGCGTGACGACAATGGCCGGCTTGCCGGTTTGGTCGACGATGCGAGAGGCGAGGATGCCGATGACGCCGCGATGCCAGCCATCGCCATCCATAACGATGCAGCGGGCTTCGCGGAAGCAGGGTTCGTCGAGGCGGGTCGTGACTTCGGCGAGCATGGCGGCTTCGGCAGCGCGGCGCTCCTGATTGAGGCGTTCGAGCTTCGCAGCCAGATCGTTGGCGCGGGCAACGTCACGGGTGGTGAACAGTTCGATGACTTCGGTGGCGACATCCATGCGGCCGGCGGCGTTGATGCGAGGCGCCAGGCGAAAACCGACATCGATGGGCGTGAGCGGGCGACGGGCCGGGTCAATCTGAGCTTCTCGCATCAGGGCTCGGAGGCCCAATCCGACAGGACGGCGGAGTTCGGCGAGGCCGAGGGCGACGAAGACCCGGTTTTCGCCGAGGAGTGGCACGGCGTCGGCGATGGTGGCAATGGCCAGCATTTTGAGGAACGAGGGCAGAATTTTTGTTCGTGCTCGTTCGAGGTCCCAGGCTTCAAGCAGGGCCTGGGAGAGCTTGAAGGCTACTCCGGCTCCACAGAGGTGGCGGCAGGCGTATTGGCAGCCGGGCTGATTGGGATTCAGCACGGCCAGGGCTCGTGGAACACCGAGTTCCGGCTCGGGCAAATGGTGGTCGGTGACGATGAGGTCGAGGCCGAGTTCGGCAGCGGCATCGGCAGCGGCGAAGGCTCGAATGCCGGTGTCGACGCTGATGACGAGACGGATGCCTTCACCGGCGGCGGTTTCGAGAATCTCCCGCTGCATCCCGTAGCCTTCCAGGAGGCGATGCGGGATGTGAAAGCGGACCGAGCCACCGAGCCTCTCGATGGTGGTTTTCAGAAGCACGGTGGCGACGGTGCCATCGACGTCGTAGTCGCCGTAGATGAGGATTGGCTCGTGGGCGGCGACGGCTTGACGAATGCGGTCGACGGCTCGATCCATGCCGAGCATCGAGTAGGGATCGAGAAGGTGCTCGATGCGCGGGTTGAGGAATTCGTCGGCTTCGGCTGCGGTGCGGATTCCCCGAGCGATCAGCAGCTCGGCGATCAGCGTTGGAATGCTCGCTGCGCTGGCGAGCGCTGCGGCTTCTTCGGTTCGGCACGGACTGAGAATCCAGCGCTGGCGCGGTCGTGCTGCGATGGGTTCAGCCGAGTTAGAAGTTTCCGGGGCGACGAGGACGTCGGCGGTGCTGCTCAGGACCTGATCGGAGGAGCTCACGGCAAAGGCTCAGGGCTGCTCGTCTTCGTTGTCATCATCTTCAAAGACGATGTCGCCGAGGTCGCCGACCGAATCGAGAAGCTGGCGATAGCGGTCGTACCACTCGGTGGAGGTCTCGTAGAGGAACACGATGCCCTGATGAGGAAAGCCGAGCTGCACGTGGCCGATTTTGCCGATGTGGCTGACCAGAGCCTGGGCCTCGTCGAGCTCGGAGGAGGCTGCACCCATCTCGATGTTGTAGTCCTGCTCCTGCAGCTCCTCGATGAGCAGTTCGAGGTCCTCCTTCTCGAGGACGACGTCGCTCATGGTGATGAAGGTGGCGCCGGCAGCCTTCGCGGTCTCGACGAAATCCTTCCAGCTGTCGGGGTTGGTTTCGTCTTCCCAGAGGATGGTGGGAATCTCGTCTCCGGCATGAGCGGGAACGCGGCGGATGCCATGACCTTCGATGAAGGCGACCATGTCGTCTTTGGTCGAGGCGAGATTGTCGAAGTGCATGGAGAGCGGGTTCATGGAAGACCTCAGTGTATCCGAACGGGGCACCGGGCACAGGGCTCAGGGATCAGGAGCAGCCGAGGGCGCTTCGCACTTAAGTACCAGGGGCCACCGCCCCCCTCCCCCTCCCCACCCCTGACGGTGCGTACGTATTTGATTTCATTGAGACGGGACGGATCGGGGGCGAGCTATCCATTTGATTCCGGGATAGGTTGCGGGTTTCTATTGTGTTTTCAAATGCGTGCAATGCGCCTCCTGAAGGGACCACGGTTAGGTATTTGAATCGAAAGTGCAAGTTGTCAACGCATGTGATTCCAAAATACTTGTGCGTGCGATGAGGGGCCAGCGAAGTCGTTAGCGAAAGACGAGTGAGAAACGAGCCAAAAGCGAGCGACGAAGCGGTCAGGGGAAGGAGGCTGGTGAAAAGACGACCAGCGAACGCAGAAAAGCCGCTCGCAGGCGGCCCTTTTCATTTTCTACTCTATAAGTTCAGAATATCAGATTGAGCGAGGAAACCGGCCAAATATCTTTGAGTGATAAGTGGTGTGGAATGACTGAAGTTACTTTGGATAAGTGGTGGAAACTTGACAAAAAAAGAGGAAATGCGAGGATTCGCGGTTTTCATGGTGTGGGACGACTGAAGAACCGGGCAGAGGGGCAGAGTTGAACTATGGTGTTTCAAAAAGGAACGGGGATGCCGGATCGGCAGTACTTTTGGGTTGAAACGAAGAGAGTTTTATTGACTATCAGGTGGCAGAAGGGGCTAGCTTCTTGCTGTGGGGTGAACCTGGCGTGGGGATCCAGGTTTTTTGGGTGCTGATCCTGAGGTGGCGGGCGGGGCAGGTTTCTTCCGGTGCTGATGTTGCGCAGGGTGCGGGGCTCTTAGGTTTCTTTTGGGTGTTGATCCTGATTTGGCGCGAATTGAAGTTTGGGTCGGGGCGAGACATGAGGGGGACCATTTTGGGAGGGGACAGTACCTGGGTACTGCGGCGGATGGTCACGTCGTATTGACCTGCGGAGGATATGGGAGTCCGCTGCTTGCTGTGGGGTGAACCTGGCCGGGCGCAGTAGGTTTTTTGCCGGTGCTGATGTTGAGTTGGGCGGGCGGGGCTCCAGGGTTTTTTGCCGGTGCCGATGTTGAGCTGGGCGGGCGGGGGGGCAGGTTTTTTCCGGTGCTGATGTTGCGCAGGGTGCGGGGCTCTTAGGTTTCTTTTGGGTGTTGATCCTGATCTGGCGCGAATTGAAGTTTGGGCCGGGGCGAGACATGAGGGGGACCATTTTGGGAGGAGACAGTACCTGGGTACTGCTGCGGATGGTCACGTCGTATTGACTTGCGGACGATATGGGAGTCCGCTACTTGCTGTGGGGTGAACCTGGCTGGGCGCAGTAGGTTTTTTGTCGGTGCTGATGTTGAGCTGGGCGGGCGGGGCTCCAGGGTTTCTTGCCGGTGCAGATGTTGAGCCGGGCGGGTGGGGCTCCAGGTTTTTTTCGGTGCCGATCTTCAGCTGGCGCGGGTTCGGTCAGCGGGCGGGGGCGGAGACTTCGGGGTTGGCGGAGCCGGCTCCCATAAGGACGAGGGAGCGCTGGGCGAAGGGCGACCAGGCGAGGAAGGCGGTGCAGGCCAGGGCCAGTCCGAAATTGATGTGGTGCAGGAGCAGGAAGGGCGAGAGGGCCCAGAGAATGTCGAGGGGCAGGAGAAACTGCCAGAGCATGAGGAATTTTTCGCGGATCCCGGGCGCGTGGAAGAGGAAGGCGCAAAGGAGAAAGGCGCGGACGGGGATGAGAATGGCGGCGGTGACGATGAGGATGGTGAAGGCGAGAGGCGGGCGGGGCAGCAGCGCGGCGAAGAGGTCGTCGATTTCGGGAAGATTGGCGAGGGCACCGATGTAGAAGCCGAGATACATGACCTGGAGGAGGAGGAAGAGGGTCTGCGCAACGGCGTAAGGAATTTTGGGGAGTTCTTCAGGAGAAGCGAGGATGCGGGTGCGCCGCGGGGCTGATTCGGCGGCTGCGGATTGGGCGGCCGGCGCTGGATCGGTCGAGGCGGCGGGCGTTGTTGACGCGATGCGTTCGACGGGGGCGACGAAGCGATAGCCGCGGCGGGCGAGGGTTTCGAGGAAGCGGGGGCTGGTGGCGGAGTCGCCGAGGGCTTCGCGGATGCGATTGACGGCGGAGTTGACGCCGTGTTCGGCGTCGACGAAGGTGCCGTCGGGCCAGAGGTGGCGGGCGATTTCGTCGCGGGTGAGGAGCTCGCCGGGGCGCTCGAGAAGCATGCAGAGAACCTGGAAGGGCTGGGCGTTGAGGCGGAGACGGATGCCCTGGCGGCGGAGCTCGCCGGTGGCGGCGTCGGCTTCGAAGGCTCCGAAGCGATAGCGGCGGTGGGCTGGCTCAGGGCCGGTCATGTCTGGTGTTGAGTGTAGCCGATGGCGGGGGAAGTTCCGGGCTTTGCGGCGATGGAGAAGTCGGGGGAAGTGGCGCGGGTGGAGTGGGTTGCGCCGTGAGAAACATTCCTTTCACAAGCGAGGAACGGTGCATTGCTCCGGAGGGTTGGGAGGGGCACGGTGTTCTTCATGAAACGCGGGTTCGTGGTTGGTTTCGGGGTGGCGGTTATGCTCTTGCCGGGGCGCGCGAGTGCGGAGGCTCCGGCGACGGCGGTTGCGACTTTCAACTCTTATGTTGGGGCGGTGGAGACGCGGCTGGCGGGGCAGCATCGGGCGGCGGATGGATTTTTGGCGGGCGAGGCGGGGAGCGAGGAGGGACGCGCGCGGCTGCGGCGGGGCGAGGTGCTGGTGGAGCAGGTGACGCCGCCGGAGGGTGCGGAGTTGCCGGGTGCGCTGCTGCATCACTGGCGCGGGACGGCGTTTGCTCCGGGAGCGACGGCGGCGGATTTTGAGCGGATACTGCGGGACTTTGGTGGATATGCGCAGATCTTTGCGCCGCAGGTTTTGCAGGCGAAGACGGTGGCGCAGGATGGGGATCACGTCGAGGGATGGATGCGGGTGCGCGAGCGGCACGTGATCACGGTGGTGCTGGATTCGACGTATGACGTGCGGTTTGGGCGGCTGGATGCGGAGCATGGGTTCAGCGCGTCGCGGAGTACGAGAGTTGCGGAGGTAGATGGGGCAGGCACGGCGAGCGAGCGGGCGCTGCGGCCGGGCGAGGAACACGGGTTTCTGTGGCGGATGAATACCTACTGGAGCTGGGAAGAGCGCGACGGCGGGTTGTATTTGCAGGTGGAGTCGGTGTCGCTGACGCGAGGGATTCCGGTGGGGGTGGGGTGGGCGGTGCGACCGTTTGTGGAAAGCATTCCGCGGGAGTCAGTGGAGTTTACGCTGCGGGCGGCCAGGAGCAGGGTACAGGTAACAGATGACAGGGTACAGGGAGGCAGGTGACGGCGATGGTTACAAATGCGGCGGTGAAAGCAGATGTGGGCGCAAAGCCCCAATTTGTGGGGGCGCGAAGAGTAAATGAAGCGTTGACGGCGGCGGTGGAGCGGCGGGCGTTGCAATGGATGGCGGAGCGGGCGCCGCAGTGGGTGACGTCGGATGGGCTGACGGCGCTGGGGCTGGGGGCGCAGGTGGGAGCGGGGATCGGTTATGCGCTGGCGCGGTACGACCGGCGGGCGCTGCTGCTGGTGATCGCGTGTATCGCGCTGAACTGGCTGGGAGACAGCCTGGACGGGACGCTGGCGCGGGTGCGGCGACAGCAGAGGCCGAGGTACGGGTTCTACGTAGATCACATGGTGGATATCTTTGGGTCGGTCGCGCTGCTGGGCGGGCTGGGGTGGTCGGGGTTCGTGCATTGGCAAGTGGCGGTGGGGATGTTAGTCGGGTTTCTGTTGTTGTCGGGGGAGAGTTACCTTGCGACTTACACGCTGGGGCAATTTGAGTTATCGCAGGGGTTGTTTGGGCCGACGGAGTTACGGATTTTGTTGGTGATCGGGAATTTGGCGCTGCTGCGGAGTCCTTATGCAACGGTGTTCGGGCAAAGGTTCTTGCTGTTTGACTTCGGAGGGGCGATTGCGGCGGCGGGGATGTTCGCGATCGCGGTGGTGGTCGCGGTGCGGCACACGGCGGAACTGTATCGGCAGGAACCGCTGCCGTGAGGAGACGCACCACAGAGAGCACAGGGCGACCTGCCTATTTGGGTAGTCGACCCGGCCTGGGCGGCGCGCATTGTCCCTTTGCCGTTCATAAAGCAATTGAGGACAAATGACGCAGGGAGGTTCCGGGGGCAGTGATTTCCGCGGAACGAGACTCGGGCTCGCTTCCATTTTGGGAGGAGACGGTACTTGGGTACTGAGGGGAGAGTGAGATTGCATTGACCTGCGCATTCGTACGGGAGTCTGCTTCTTGCTGTGGGGTGAACCTGGCCGGGGGGCTGTGGGCTTCTAACCGGAGCTGAACTGAAGCTGCTGCGGATTGCTGCTGCGGATTGCTGCTGCGGACGCGGGTTGCCGAGATGGGCACCACAGAGGACACGGAGAGCACAGAGGCATTCAAGAATGAATAGGGAAAAGCGAAGGACGGCTGCGGGCACGGTGACGCGCTGGATGAAGTTCAATGCAGTGGGCGCGGTGGGGGTGGTGGTGCAGCTGGCGGCGTTGGCGGTGATCGACCGGGCCATTGGGGGTCACTACCTGGTTGCGACGGCGGCGGCGATTGAGATGGCGCTGCTGTATAACTTTGCGTGGCATGTGCTGTACACATGGCGGGATCGGCGCGGCGAGGGCGGCGGGTTGGGGCAGATGGTGCGGTTTCATCTGTCGAATGGGTTGGTATCGATGGCGGGAAATCTGGTGCTGATGCGGTTGCTGGTGGAGGGAACGCAGATGCCGGTGCTGGCGGCGAACGGGTTGGCGATTCTGGGGTGTTCGGTGGTGAATTTCTTTTTGGGGGACGGGTGGGTGTTTCGAGCCAGGGGTCCAGCTGTGGTCCCGGGTCTCAAAAGCGGGGCCCCGAGCACGCAGACAGGATGGACTACTTAGTCGCTCTGGCATTTCACGCGGCCAATCAGGCAGTGATTACACTTTCCCGAGGACTCTCCGATAACGCCGCCATGCCAACGCTGCGGGAATCGCCAGGATCGCAACCCAGACCAGAACCGCTGGTCCATTCTCTTCCACGAACACCAGGAAAGCCACCAGGCTGTCGCCCGCATTTCGAATGCCGCTGACGGCTGCATTGCGTATGCGCGATCCCACTGAGACCGCGGCCCCGTCGCCCAACTGCGCCTTGTACTCTTCGGTCAGTTGCAGATCGACAGTGGCAAACGCCACGCGATGCTCCAGAGCCTGCTGTTCCGCCTCCATGGTCTCGATCTCCCCGCGCGTTTGGGAGATCTGTTCCTCCACCTGCAGAACGTCTTCCATCTTGCCGGCGCGCTGCTGCATGATGGTCCGCAACTGCTGCTCTGTTTCGCGCGCGTTGCTCAGCCGCGCAGCCAGATCCACGTGCTGCTGGGTCACTTCTTCTCCGGACTGGGACTCGCTCTCCACGTGGCCCAGTCTCCGCAGCGAATCCAGCGCTGCCGCCAGTTGGGTTGCGGGAATCCGGAGCGAAGCCTGGAATGACCGCGAGCCTTCTTCCGGCGTGGTGAGGTTGAGCTGGGCGGCGTAGCCGTGGTTCGCTTCAAGAATCGCGTCCAGCGCAGCGCGCGCGTCGACTATGTTCTTCACCAGAATCGTGAGAGAAACGCTACGCGCGATCATCGGGCTCGGCGGCTCCGGAGCAACGTCCGGTTTCTCCGCTCTCCGATCGGTCAACAAACCCTTGGCTGACGCCATCGGCTGTGGCGTCGCTGCTGCTCCCGTGGACCCAGGGGTTGGCGGAATGAAAGTGTCGAAAGCCACCTGTTCCTTGAGGTGTCTAGGCTGGCTATGGGGAAAAGTCACGGCGAGCCCGACGAAAAGGATTCCGGCCACGGCAGCCAGCGCGCCAGCCCCGGCGAAAACCCACGGTTTCCACTTGCCGGATCCGTAGATCGGTGGCTTCACGTTTCTCTGTGCAGAGGCAAGCGCTGACCTCTGTTTCTCTACCCTCTCGTCCAGTTCTTTGGGCGGCGCCGGGACACTCCACCCGGCCAGCGCCTGCGAAGTTGCGCGAAACTGCTCTTCCAACGAAGCGCACGCGGCGCACTCCTCAAGATGCTGCAGGACCGCCCGGCTTTCGGCATTTGTCAGCTCTCCGTCCAGTAAGGCCATGATCTCTTCAGGAGCAACTTGATGTTGTGTGGCTGCGTTCATGCGTGCTCCTCCCTCTTCGAAAGCGCTTGTGCCCCTGGAGTGGCGGCCGGTGTGGCGAGCAGATCCCGCAAGGCTCCGCGCGCGCGAAACAAGCGCGATCGGACCGTATTGACCGGTATTCCGAGAACCACCGCGATCTCCGCGTAGCTAAGCTGCTCGAATTCGCGCAGCATCAGAATTTCTCGTTCGATCCGATCCAGTTTGCTGAGCGCCTCGCGCAGCGCAATCCCCGCGTCGATGCCGGGACGGGTTCCGGGTTCTTCATCGGCCGGCAGGGTGCCGCTAAACATTCCGCGAAACGCCGCTTTGCGCCGGTAGCTTTGCAGAATTCTGAGAGCAATGGCGTACAGCCAGGTGCGAAACAACGCGGTCGCTTCATAGCGATTCCGGGCGCACAGGATTGCCAGGAATGTCTCCTGCGCCAGCTCCTCGGCGTGGGAACGGTCCACGATGCGGCGGCAGAAGAATCCGTAGATCGGCTGCCTGTAGCGCAGGAAAAGCGCGTCAAATGCGTCGGCCGAGCCCCGGGCAAACGCGGCCATCAGCTGCTCGTCGTTTTCTTGTTTCTCGGCATCGTGTCTGGCTTCGGGTTGATCCACGGAGTTTCGCGTTGGCCCTCCGATGCGCTTGCGGGAATGACCCAATTATCCTGCGCATCACTTACGGTAATGACCCGGGGCCCGAAAAAGTTCCCGCGTGATCGAATCTTTTTCCTGGAGGCAGTTCGGGCTCTGACGGTTGCGGCCAGTCAGGCAAGTCGAAGCTTGGGCACGGGTGGGAGTGCCGTTTTGGTTCAGGGACATTACTGTGGAGTCGAAGTCCAGCATTTAGTTGTACGGGCAGTGCGCGGTGTGAGTTTAAGCTGCTTGCTATGGGGTGAACCTGGCCGGGTGCGCAGTGGGTTTTTTCCGGGGGCTGTTAGGGTGTGCAGCGGGGTTTTTCGGAGGATGGACGGGTGGGGCGGGTTTATCCGGGGGAAGTCAGGGTAGGGCAGAGGGGTGGTCATTTTTTCGAGAGCAAGCGAAGGATTTCGCGCATCACGCGGTCGCGCTGATCGGTTTGGAAGAGAAACTGTGGGGTGAACCTGGCCGGGTGCAGCGGGATTTTTCTGGAGGCTGACCGGGGTGCGGCGGGGGTTTTTCCGGAAGCTGACCGGGTAGGGCGAGGGTGGGATCATTTTTTCGAGAGGAAACGAAGGATTTCGCGCATCACGCGATCGCCCTGATCGGTTTGGAAGAGGAACTGAGCGTGCGCCGATCCATCGAGGACGATCAGTTCCTTCGGCTGGGGGGCTTTCTCGTACTGTGCGCGAATCCAGGGGAGGCGCAGTTCGGTTCCGCTGGCGTCATCGCGGGCGACGATGAAAAGGCTGGGCGATTGGAGCCGATCAGCAGGGAGATTGGGTGCTGAGCCGAGAAAGACGAGGCGATCGATGGTACCGGGCGGCGTAGTAATCGAAGCATCGCCGGCGGCTCCGCCTCCCATGCTGGCTCCGACTGCGGAGACAGTTTTCGCTCCGTGCTGGCGCAGATAATGGACGGCGGCGAGGACATCGAGATGCAGCGGCGCATCGAGCGGGTCGTGATCGCCCGGGCCATGTGAGTTGCCATAGCCGCGGAAATCGAGGGCCAGCACAAGAAATCCTGCGGCAGCCAGGGTGCGGGCCTGTGGGGCCCAGCTCTCCTTGTTGAACTGGCCTCCATGGGCGAGGACAACGCTGTTGTCGCCATGTCCATAGAGGTCCGCGAAGATGACTCCACTGTCTTCGGTGGGGAAGGAGATCATTTTCTGCGCGTGCGCGGGAAGAGCGATCACGAAGGCGGCGAGGACGGCGACCCATGCGCGCATGCGCCAATGTATCACTGGATTTTGCCGGTGCCGGGCCGAATGGGGGCGCAGTCGGCGTCCCCACAAGGGTGCGTTTTAGGAACGAAAAATCTAGTCGCCCGCCGAGTATTTCACGCTGCAGCCGTAGGGGCGGGTGTAGGTGACGGCGACCTGCTGTCCGGACATGGCTTCGGTGAGTGCGTCGGAGACGTAGTTCTTTGAGTGGGCGATGTCGGATGTGTCGGTGGTGGGGTGGTCATCGATGGCGCCAGCGTAGATGAGCTTGCCGGAGGGATCGATGACGTACATTTCGGGGGTGGTCTTCGCGTCGTACTCGTGGCCGAGGGCGCCGGCGGAGTCGAGGAGGGCGGCGGTGGGGGTGGCGTGAACCTTCTGCATGTAGTCGTTTTCGGCGGAGGCGGTCATGTAGCCCTGCGCGCCGGGCGCGGAGGAGAGGATGGTGAGCCAGACGACGCCTTTGGCGGTCCACTCCTTCTGGAGGTTTTGCATATTGCCGCTGGTGTAGTGCTTGCGGGTGAAGGGGCAACCGTTGTTGGTCCACTCAAGGACGACGTATTTGCCGCGGTACTCGGAGAGCCTGTGGGGCTGGCCGTTGGTGTCGGTTCCGGTGAAGTCAGGGGCTGGGTCGCCGACGCGGATGGCCGAGGCGGATAGGGAGAGGGCGAGGAGAGCGGAAATGACGGTGGCTTTGCGGATGGGGAGACGGCGTATGGGACACCCTCCTGATGGATTGAAATGAGGACCACCGGGGACACGGAGGGTCCTGCTGCTTGAAATATTGGACGCGAGAAGGTGGGGGATTGTCTATTCGCGGGGTGTAAAGAATTTGGGGTGAAAGCGTGGGGTGGGGTCGGTCGGGTGTTTTCGCGGGGGAGCCAAGGAGCGGCGTTCCGTTTTGGGAACAGAGGGTACTCGGGTACTAGGCTGGGAGCGGGTTTGGATTGACTTGCGGATGGGGCGGGAGTCCGCTACTTGCTGTGGGGTGAACCTGGCGGGGTCATGGGGGCGGGTTAGGGCGCTGCGGAGGATGCCGCGGCGGTCCGTTTTGGGAGGGGAGGTTACCCGGGTGCTGAACTGAGGGTCGGATTGTATTGACCTGGGCGTCGCGTGGGAGTCCGCTACTTGCTGTGGGGTGAACCTGGCGGGGTCATGGGG